>Ga0208795_1000062_pt1 | contig 46247 bp, 82 predicted proteins | sample CB_VirMetaG_6_FD_184541 | JGI IMG/M metagenome (GOLD analysis project Ga0208795, IMG submission 184541) | Freshwater to marine saline gradient viral communities from Chesapeake Bay - CB_1508_2 Viral MetaG (SPAdes) (version 4) | ecosystem: Environmental > Aquatic > Marine > Coastal | place: USA... | reverse complement strand
AAAATACCTGGCAAATATAAATGCAGTTAGAAATGGATTTTAACAAAGGAAAACACGTAGTAGTATCACTTTCAGGTGGTATGGATAGTAGCACGTTATTGCTTAAAGCAATTAAAGACTACAATGGCAATGTAACAGCTCTTAGTTTTAACTACGGACAAAAACACGTAGTTGAACTCGAACGAGCTCGAGCACTTATTAACTACTTAAATGCTAGTGGTTATGATATTAGATATCGCCAAATTAAACTTGATGGTTTGGTTGATTTACTTAACTCTGCACTTGTAGAAGGTGGAGATGATGTGCCTGAAGGACACTATGAGCAAGATAATATGAAGGCAACAGTTGTTCCTAACCGAAACAAGATTTTTGCTTCAATTACTCAAGCAGTTGCACTTTCAGTAGCAACATCAACTAAAGAGCAAACCGATATTGCTCTCGGTATTCACGCAGGCGATCATGCAATTTATCCAGACTGCCGTCAAGAATGGAGAGATGCAGATGATCACGCATTTCGCATGGGTAACTGGGATAGTGAATTGGTAGGTTATTATACACCTTACCTCGAAACAGATAAATTCGGCATTCTACAAGACGGACAAGAATTGTGTGATTACTTAGATCTTGAATTTGATGAAGTTTATAAACGTACTAACACGTCTTATAAGCCAATCAAATGGTATTACCGCCCTGAAACTAATGCTTACGAATGGTATTCAGACTATAAATCAGCTTCTTCGGTAGAACGAGTTGAAGCGTTTATTAAGTTAGGTCGTCCCGATCCAGTAAAGTATGCTGATGAAACAGGCCCTGTTAGCTGGGAAGTAGCTAAAGCCCACGTAGAAAAAGTATTAGCAAGTTATGCCGGTTAAAGATATATATGGAAAAGAGGTTAGTGAGCAAAATCATATGGTTTTTGCTCACAACCCACTTTCACATTTAATTAAAAATATGAGCGATAGAGAAATTATGAATGCCAAATATGGCACATACACAAAAGAAAAAAAAGTAGAACACATTTTAGGAAAAGATATAAGACACATGCCAAATCAAAAATGGCACCAAATCGTATCATTTATTAAATCGGGTGTTCGTATTTTAGGATATTTATTAATACCATTTAGCTTGCCAATTGCTGCTGGTGTTCTTATATTTAGTGAAATAATTGGTATAATTGAAGAATTAGTATAAAATGAAACAACTTTGGTATTTTTCAGCAGACTGGTGTGGTCCTTGCAAACAATTTGGTCCTATAATGGATGAACTATCTAAAAAGGGCTTACCTATTAAAAAATTTAACGTAGATTACACCCCAGAGGTTTCAACTAGATATGGGATTAAAAGTATTCCTACAGTGATTTTAGTAGAAAACGAACAAGAAGTAAAACGTTTTACAGGTTCACGTACTTTACAACAAGTAGTTAATTTTTATAATGACTAAATTTAAATCAAGAAAGAAATTTGATGGGTTTAGTACATGCTTTCGTCAATGGAGAGCAAATACTACCCATTGTCAATACCTTCACGGTTACGACGTAGAATTTGAAGTTACGTTTGAAGGTAATTTAGACTATCGTAATTGGGTTTGGGACTTTGGAGGTATGAAACGTGCCAAAAATAATATTGATGGTATGATGCCTAAAGCTTGGATGGAATATATGTTTGATCATACTGTAGTTGTAGCAGAAGATGATCCTGAATTAGATAACTTCCGCGATATGCACGATAGAGGTGTCATCCAGTTACGAGTAGTAGAAGCAGTAGGCGCTGAAAAGTTTGCTGAATATCTTTACCATAAACTAAATGATTTTGTCCAACTTGAAACTGAAGGGCGAGTAAGAATAGCTAAAGTTAAATTCATGGAAAACCACAAAAACTCAGCAATCTATGCCGCTTAAAAGAATTGAAGATTACACTAAAGTTTTACCAATTGTAGAATTGTATCGTTGTGTTCAAAGTGAGGGATCTCGTTTTGGACGTCCTACGATTGCAGTTAGAACTACAGGATGTACTCACCGTTGTTACTTTGGAGAAGGAGGCTGGTGTGATAGCTGGTATACTAGTATCCACCCAGAAAAAGGTAAGTTTACCTTTAATGACATTATTAAAATCTATGATGAGAATCCTCACATTAAAGAAATGATGTTAACAGGTGGTAGTCCTACTATGCATCCAGCTTTAGTAAACGAACTAACACACTTTGCTCATGAAAGAGGAATTCTTATTACTATTGAAACTGAAGGATCAGCCTTTATGGAAACAGATTACCCTATTGGGCTCATTAGTTTTAGTCCAAAGTTTAGCAATAGTGTTCCTGTATTGGGGGTATCTACACCTCTTGGTGGAGTCGTGGACGAAAAGATGATTGCAACCCATAACCGCTTACGCTTAAATATTGATGCAATGCGTAAGTCTATGGATTACCATACTGACTATCACTTTAAGCCAGTTTGGGATGGAACACAAGAAAACTTAGCTGAAATCGAAGCATTTAGAGTTGAAATGAATATCCCAAAGGATAAAACATATATTATGCCTGCGGGAGACAATAGAGAAGAATTAATCAAAATGTATCCACTAGTATTTGAACTTTGTGCTGAACATGGTTATAACATGACAGGCCGAGACCATATTATTGCTTACGACACTAAACGAGAAGTATAATGCCAAACGGATTTTTACACGCACTACACCAACTTTGGGCTCTAGGAGTAATCGAAGTAAATGGTATTATCTCAGCTGTATCAGTTTATGGATATGAGTTAAGCTACATTGATAAACAAGGAATTAAAGTAGAAAACAAAACTGAAAAATTTGAATTTCGCTATGGAGGAATTTGAATTTGAAAATGATGTTCCTAAGCTAAAAAAACGTGGCAAACTTCGAAAAAAAGAGGTTTGCCACGATTGCTTAAATAGTTTTGACCCTAAATTCCTTTTCGATGTAACTCGAAATAATTTTGGAATCCCACACACAGTAAATGTATGTAAAAATTGTAAAAAGAAATATGACTGAACTAATTAAAGCCCACGACATCGAAATCAAAACAAAAATTCTAGCTAAACACATAGCAGACGAACACCGAGGAGACAAAACACCAATTGTAATGATTGGGTTGCTTAAAGGTGCTTTTATGTTCTATAGTGATTTAGTTCGTAATATGGATATTGATGTTGAAATTGATTTTATGAGAGTAAAATCTTATGTAGCTAAAAATCGACAAGGTGATATCCAAATTCTAAAAGACCTTGAAACACCAATTAAAGGCAAACACGTCTATATTGTAGACGATATTTTAGACTCAGGTAATACAATGGCAGCTCTAATTGAGTATTTAGGTATCAAGTGGCCTAAAACACTAAACATTGTAACCTGCCTTAAAAGAAAAGAAACCACATTCAACATTAAAAACTACCCACTAGTTCAAGGAGTTCAATTACACGGATTCGAAATTGACGATGAATGGGTAGTAGGTTATGGAATGGACAATGATAAAGGTCATTGTAGAAATTATAAAAGTATCTTTGCTCTGTAAAGATTAGTTATTATATTTACGCAAAATAAGTTATATGGAAGATATGGAAAACAAGCGTCGTAAGAAGTACGACAACATCGAGTGTGTAAAAGTAGGATTTGCTAACGGAATTGCTCCTGGTTTTCCTTTTACAGATCGAGAAAAAGAAAAAATGGTAGAAGAGGCAGCTGAAGCGTTCGGTCAATTCCTCGATGCCTTAAAATGTGATTGGAGAAATGACCCAAATTCAATGGAAACGCCCCGTCGTGTGGCTAAAGCTTATGTTTACGACCTTTGGAAAGGCCGTTATGACAATTTTACAGAAATTACTTCGTTCCCTAGTGATGGTTACGATGGCCTTATTATTGAGCGCAACATTTCTCTTACTAGTATGTGTTCTCACCATCACCAAGCCATTCGTGGGGTCGTCCACATTGGATACGTTGCTGGAAAAGATGGACGCGTTATAGGATTATCTAAACTTAATCGTATTGTAGAACATTTTGGTCGTCGAGGTGCTATCCAAGAGCAATTGACTCAAGCAATTCACCAAGCAGTAGATAAAGTTTGTGAAGACAATATGGGTGTAATTGTTTCAGTAGTAGCAACTCACAATTGTGTTTCTTGCCGTGGAATCAAACACCAAGGTGCTGCTATGGTAACTACTAAAGCCTCAGGTGTGTTTATGGAAAATGACAACCAAGCACGTAAAGAGTTTTTTGATTCACTTAAAATTAATAATGGTCATGTCTCAATTTAAAGATATTATTACAATAGAGTTGCTTAATAGTTTAGGCACTTTACACTCCCTTCGTGACAGAGACGATATGTCTCGTTACCCAGATGTAGAATGGGCTGAATATACTGCAGAAAAAATTGTAAAAGCTTTTGAAGGTAAATATGTACCATTCGTAAGCGAGGTTGAAGAGTTCAATGCGCTAATGAATAAACCAAACAACTATGAGCCCACAATACCAGCCGAAAGTGAATGGGATTTTGTATACAAATTCGTTTTGGAAGAACTTGAGGAGTATAAACATGCTTGCGAAAGTGGAGACATCGTTGAAGTTCTGGACGCTCTGTGTGACATTGCTTATGTTTCCATTGGGAACGGTGCTATGCTTCATGGTCTTAAGGATAAAATTTGGCCCGCTTACATGGAAGTACAGGCATCGAATCTTTCAAAGGCTTGCTCTACACAAGAAGAGGCACAGAATACTGTTGAAATACGCTCCAAGGAACAAGGCGAACCTTGTCACTATGAACAGGTTGGTAACAAGTATGTTGTATATCGTAGCAGGGATCGAAAAGTAATGAAATCAATTAATTATTTCCGCCCAGATCTGAAGAAATTCTTCCAATAATGAGTTATAAATCTTGTTTTGTTCAACCCCTTAAGGAAAATAATTATAGAGTTCACTTGTGGGATGATGGTGGTTATCAAGTAATGTCATGGAATTATGCTGCTTATGAAGAGTGTAGTGACCACGATGCAAACAAGAATATTAGAGGACTAAAACAAGAATCACTTCGTAAAGTAACTAAATGGAATAAGGAAAATACTAAGTTGCATTTTCATGATATGCGTCCTTATCAAAGGTTCCTCATTGACATGTATGGAAATAATGACGAGCCATCTGTTACTCACCAAGAAGTATTTTTTGATATAGAGTGTGAAATGGGAGGTGCACTTACGGAAGATTATATTCGTAGTGCTCCTAAACCTATTACCTCTATAGCTTGGTGGCACCGCCAAAAAGACGAGTGGAAAATTCTTATTTTAGATAAAAAAGGTGAGCTACAACAAGCACAAGAAGGAAATAGAGCTATTGTTCCGGTTAAAACAGAAAAAGAACTTCTTGGAGCTTTTATAACTAACCTCCGCGAAATTAATCCGGATATACTTGTTGGTTACAATAGTGATTACTTTGATATCCCTTATCTCTATTACCGCCTTTGCAATGTATTTGATAAAGAAGTAGCAGGAATGTTATCTCCAATCGGTATAGTTCAAGATGAAAGTGCTTGGAACCGAGATGGTTGGCTTAAAATTGCAGGTACCGAGTCTTTGGATTACATGAAGCTACACAAAAAGTTTAGCTTTAGAGATGAACCTTCATTTAAATTAGATGCTTTAGGTAAAAAGTATGTTGGTTTAGAAAAAATTGAATATGAAGGTAGTTTAGATAGGTTGTTTCAAGAAGATAAACAAAAGTTTATTTCGTATAACTTTCGAGACGTTGAAATCCTAAAAGCATTGGATGAGAAATTCCAATATTTACCTTTAACTAAAAACTTGGCACATAAAGGCAAAATTAACTATAGTGACGTCTATAAAAATAGTATGATTCACGATGGTGCTATTTCGGCTTATTTGTTAGAACAAGGTATTATACCCCCAGCTCGTGATAGAAACCCTATCACTAAAAAGAACTACGCAGGTGGTTATTTGTTTTGCCCTAACGCAGGTTTATATAATTACATGTTTGATGAAGATTTGACATCATTGTATCCTTCAATCATTATGTCTTTAAACATTGGTAAAGAGACGTTAATAGGACGCATTATGATGCCTGATGAAAAAGTAGTAGTCGAAGGTAAAGAGATTTTTAACTGTCGATGCGGATTAAATGATTTAAAAAAAATGAATCCGGATCATGAATTTACTGTTCAAAACTCTAAACGTAGGACTACTCAAATGAAGGTTAAAGAAATTATTGAATTAGTTGAAAAATCTGGGTTAGCGATTTCGGCAAACGGAGTATTATATAGAACTGATTTTGATTCGGTACTAAAAACGATTCTGGCAAAATGGTTTGAGGAGCGAGTTATATATAAAAATAAAATGAAGCAAGCTTACAAAGCGGGCAACAAAGCAGATGGTGAAAAATTTCACTTAATGCAACATACTATGAAAATCTTGCTAAACAGCTTGTATGGCGCAACGGCTCTTGGCAGTTTCAGATATGGCAACGTAATTTTAAGTGAGAGTATTACTTTAAGTGGACAACGAATCATTCAGGAATCAGCTTACTTTGCAAACACTCATATGAATAAAGTAATGCGTAACGAAGTAACATTATAATGGAAGAAATTAGACTTACAAAACAATCAATTAGAACAGGAGTATCAATTTTTAGTGCAGGTGAAAAACTTGACAAAGATACTATTATCAGTAAATCTGAAAAGTGGACTGAAAAAGAAATTAACTTTTTTAGAAAAATGCTTAAACAAGGAGGACGCTTTAGCATTAAAGGAGAAAAATTCTATATTACTGTCCCTGATCAGATTTATAATAGCAAAGGTGAAGTTGAGGGTGTAATCCACAATGAAGAAGAAGACAACAATTGATCTACACGGAGTTAAACACGCTGATGTTGAAAATAAGCTAATTGATTTTTTCTTTTGGCAAGGTTTTGATTATAAAGGGGCCCATATTATAACAGGCAACTCTCAAAAAATGCAAGAATTAGTTATGAATTTCCTTGACCAGTACGATTTTAAGTATTATATTTCGTCTCACAATCTAGGAGAAATAGTTGTAGTAGAATGAATTATAGAGTATTATTTTTAGGATTGTTATTGTTCTTATTAGGACAAATTGGTGCTTGGTACCAAACTAATGGACAATTTATTTCTAATTGGGTTAAATCCAACCCACTAGTTGTATCCTTGTTAGGAATCCCTGTGTCTTTACTTTATATTAAAGCTACAGAATATATTACATTATCATTTGATCACCAAATATGGCCAGCTAGATTATTAGGATTTGCTATGGGGATTTTATCTTTTAGTTTTTTAACATATTATCATTTAAATGAAGGGATAACTTTAAAGACAGGTATAATTTTATTTTTAGCTACTTTAATTTTACTAATACAAGTTTTTTGGAAATGAAAAAACCAGACAATGTTTCCGATAACCCCGGACTCTTACCTTACGCTAGTAATGTAGGAGCACCTGTTATTTACACTGAAAATATTGATTTATGGAAACAAAGAGGGGTTAACAAAGTAAACAGACAACTTGAAACTAAGTTTTTAGAATTAAAAGAAGAATATCAAAAACTAGTTGAAGAATATAAATGGAACGATTTAGTATACAACGCTAAATTTAGTTTTGAACCTGTAATAGGGCAAATTTACCATCTTTACCCTAGGAATAATGGAGATATTTTTTTATCTTTAATTGCCCCAAATGAATGGGGTAAAGAAAGCCTTGGTTCGTTTAGGTTAAATAGCGAACAAAAATGGATTAAGTTATGATTAATTTAGAAACTACACCTTGGTTTATTTGTAACGAAGACGATACTAACTATTGTGCTTATGTTGATACAGACTCTAACTATTATAATGCTGAACCTCTGCTTAGGCATCTCTACCCTAATTTTGATGAGATGGGTGAAGAAGAGCGAGACAATAAACTCGAAGAAATCGCCCTCAAATACCAAGACTTAATCACAGACTACTATTCAGAGATGTCTACAAACGTATTTAACGTTCCTATTCACCGCTTTGAGATGAAAACCGAATGTATCATTCGCTCAGCTTACTTTAGAGCAACTCGCCGTTACGCACAATGGATTACTAAAAAAGAGGGTGTATCTAAAGATGAATTAGATATTAAGGGATTAGAGTTTATGAAAGCTAATTTCCCTCCTATTTTTGGGAAGTTCTTTAACAAGATTTTAGAGATGGCTCTTAAAGGAACTAAACAATCTGAAATCGATAAGTTGCTCCTTGAATTTAGAGAGCACATTATGTCAAAAGATCTTGACATTAAAATTTTAGGTAACCCTACCTCAGTAAAAACATTAAACGATTATGTTGAGCGCGGTCCTAAAGCTGGAGAAATGTTCTCTATCATTAAACCCAAAGCACCTGCACCAGTAAAAGCAGCTATCAAGTACAATGATTTGCTTTCATTTTGGGGTTTAGACAAACAACATTCTCGAATTGTTCAAGGTGACAAAGTTAAATGGATTTATCTAAAAGACAATCCATACAAAATTGAAGCACTTGCATTCCTTGATTTTGATATGCCAGAGAAAATTCGTATATTATTAGACGATTATGCTGACAAACATAAATCATTTGAAAGTATTTTAGAAAGCAAATTAGAAGGGTTTTATCACGATTTAGGATGGCAATTAAACCTTAACCCATACCGAAATCTATTTTTTAGTTTTTAATATGATAAGTAAATCAGAACTACAAGCAGTTATCTCAAAATATAATTTGAGTGGAATGATTGATTCCGTCAAATGGACTATTAAAGATAAACAACTTAAAATTAAATTTAACTCCCCTACTAAAGATATGATTGGGGAAATAATTCACACTAAATTTGATTTAGAAGATAGTGAATTCGCAATTTATAATACTTCCCAATTAGACAAACTACTATCTATTACTTCAGGTGATTTAAATCTTCAATTAGAAACGATTGGTAAGGTATATGGTAAATTAGTAATTGAAGACGTTAGTTATAAACTTAACTATTCATTAGCCAACTTATTGCTTATCCAAGAACCAGGTAAAGTAAACGACCCTAACGATTATATCATTGAAAGTACTCTTGAATCAGATGCTATCTCTGCTATTATTAGAGCTAAAAACGCATTGCAAAGTGATAATGTAAGTTTTACTATCACTAAAAACTTCGATGGAGAACAAGTGCTAACAATGGTATTTGGTGATAATGCATCCCACTCACATAAAATTGAGTATATCGTGCCTAACACGGTTATTACGGGCGAACAATACAATTTCAATATCCCATTCAACTCGGAAATGGTACGCGTTATATTCGCAAATAATAAAGATGCAAATAAAGCCTATATGAGTTTAAATATCCAAGGATTACTTAAACTTGTATTTGAAGGTGATAATTGGAAAAGTACTTACCATATTGTAAGAAAAGCAAATCAATAATATGTATAACATGACCTACGGGCACCCCTCGGTTATCTTCGGAAACCAAAATTAATTTTATTGTTTAACCATAAATCTAAGGATTATGACTACATTCATTTCAGAGAGACACCTCTCACCCTTCGACCTATTATTTAAAGATTTTTTTAGGTCAGAACTAAATTTCCAACCAGCCATTGAGGCTAAAATCCCCCACCCAGTAGACATCTATGAAAACAAAGACGGACTCCACTTCGAAGTGGCTTGTACTGGTCTTTCAAAATCGGATGTTGAATTAAATATCGAAGGAGATATTCTCCGTATTTCATATAATAAAAATGATGATGATAAATGTTGCGATATAAATGATTGCACTTATCTTCACAAAGGAATTGCTAAGCGTTCCTTTAATTTAGGTTATAAAGTAGCTTCTAAATTTAGTCTTTCTCAAGCTGAAGCACAAATGGAAAATGGATTACTTAAAATCTATATACCATTTGCTGAAGAAGCTAAGCCTAAAGCTTTGAAGATTAAATAACGTTTCGTATATTGGGGTGCCCGTTTAGGTTATAATTAATTAGTTATTATGAAAAAGAAAGAATCAAAGCAATACACACGCTACATCAAGGATCCTCTAATTGAACCATACTATATTCAATTAGATGACTATTGCTATGCTGTTCAAAAAGGTATTACCGCAGAAGAAAGTGGAAAAGAATACCAACAAACTCTTGGTTACTATAAAACCTTAGGTGCAGCACTTGAAGCAATGGCTAAAGATGAAGCTATGAGTATTAGCTATGACACTATACAAGAATTTATTGATCAATACAACAAAATTGTAGGACGTTTAACTCAAGTTATTAAAATATGATTGAAGCATTATATAACGCTGTCGTAGTACAGCCTATTGAACTAGAAGAAACAACATATGGGAATATTGTTGTGCCTGATTTAGGCAATGAAAAAAACAAAACAGCTAAAGTAATCTCAGTAGGTCCTGGATCTCAATCTATCACTGGGGATTTTATTAAAACTACCCTTAAACCTGGTGATATTGTAGTACTTCCTACTATGACATTTACACGTTTTGAATATAAAGGAGAAGAATATTTAATTGGTCGTGAGAATGATATTTTAGCTAAAATTGTAGAAAAAACTTCTATTGAAGAAGTATTAGCACAAACCGAAGTAACAGAAGAAGAAAAACAATATTTAACAAATGAGTAAGGTAATTGAATTTGGCCCTGAAGCACGTAAACAACTCGTAGCAGGAATTGATAAATTAGCGGATGCTGTAGTAGCAACGCTAGGCCCTAATGGTCGTAACGTAGTAATCGTTAACGAAATGGGTCAAGTGCAAAGCACCAAAGATGGTGTAACAGTTGCTAAATCTATTTCATTGAGCGACAACGTAGAAGAAGTAGGTGTTAAAATGGTTAAGCAGGCAGCTGTTAAAACTGCTGATATTGCTGGAGATGGCACTACAACTTCTACATTATTGGCTCGTGAGATGGTTAAAGCGGGTTTAGCCCACCTAAATAATGGTGCTAACGCAGTAGAAATTAAACGTGGTATTGATACTGCTGTAAAAGAAGTAGTTACCACTTTACGACATAATATTAAAGAAAATATTTCCTCAGAAGAACAACTTGAACAAATTGCCACTATTTCAGCCAATAATGATCCTGAAGTAGGTAAATTGATTGCAACTGCTTTAAATAAAGTAGGACGCGAAGGAGTTGTTTCAATTGAAGAATCAAATACAGGTGAAACCTATCTCGAAACAGTAGAGGGTATGCAGTTTGATCGTGGTTATAAGTCACACTATTTTGTAACTGATAACTCAACGATGTCTACTTATCTTGAAAATCCTTTTATTTTGATTGCAGATAAGCGTTTTACTACTGTTAAAGATCTCCTTCCTATTTTAGAGGGAGTATCTAACCAAAATCGTCCATTATTACTTATTGCTGAAGATATTGATGGTGAAGCACTTGCTACACTTATCGTTAACAAAGCACGAGGTACTATTAAAGTTGCAGCTGTTAAAGCTCCTGACTTTGGTGATCGCCGTAAATTAATTTTGGATGACATCGCAATTTTAACTGGAGGTCAGGTATTTAGTACCGATAAGGGTATGCGCCTTGACAAATTCAGTTGGGATTGGTTCGGCTCAGCCCGAAGTGTTACAATTACAAAAGATCAAACAACAATTATTGATGGAAGAGGAGAATCTGAATCAATACAAGCACGTATTGAAGAACTTCAACAGCAAATCGAAAAAGCAAAAACCCCTTTCGAACAAGAAAAACTTCAAGAAAGGCTCGCGAAATTCGTGGGAGGAGTAGCTATTGTCCACGTTGGTGGAAATACTGAAACAGAAGTTAAAGAAAAAAAAGACCGCGTAGAAGATGCTCTTTACGCAACTAAAGCCGCTATTGAAGAAGGAATCGTAGCAGGTGGTGGTGCTGCTTTACTTTACGCTCGTGAAGCAATTGAAGGAACTGATATTGGTTCTAAAATTGTATATCAAGCTTGTGGTAAACCATTCGAACAAATTCTTGTAAATGCTGGCTACGATAAAGTAAAAGCTCAAATGCTTGCTTTAAATTATACTTCAAACGAAACAGTTTGGGAAGGTCATGATGTGAAAACAGGAATGATTATTAATATGAAAGAAGCAGGTATTATTGACCCCGCTAAAGTAACTCGAACTGCACTTGAAAATGCAGCTTCAGTAGCAGGTACTATTTTGCTTACAGAGTGTGTTGTAGTCGATAGCCCAGAGGATAAGAAAGAATCTGATCCAATGGGTGGAATGGGTGGTATGTTCTAATGAATACCCAACAAGTAGAAAAAAACATTCAAATCGCTGAGAGAGTTCCACCTGGTGACAGGTGGAAACTCCTCGGTGGTGAGAAAGTTTATGAATCCATTACTGAGGTTCTAAATGCTTATTATCAAGCATCATCTATTAAACCTCAAGCATTTAGACTTGAGCCATTAAAAAGTAAGTTGTATGTTATTACAACAGAAGAAATAGAAATACCAAAAGCGGAACCTAAGAAATACGACCTATATGGTGACTTCGAATAAAGAACATACTCTATTAGTTGAAAAATATCGTTCTCAAGTATTAGATGAGTATGTAGGTAATGAAAATATTAAGCGAACTATAGCTCAATATTTAGAACAAAATGATATTCAAAATCTAATATTCTATGGACCAGCTGGTACAGGCAAAACTACTCTTGCTAAGCTCATTGTTCGTAACCTTGATTGTGACCATCTTTACATCAATGCCTCAGACGAAAGGGGAATTGAAACGATTAGGGATAAGGTTTCGGGATTTGCTTCAGCAGCTTCTTTTAAATCGATTAAAGTAGTAATCTTAGACGAAGCCGATTTTCTCACTATCCAGGCGCAGGCATCTCTTCGAAACGTCATTGAAACGTTCTCACGTAGTACTAGGTTTATTTTGACCTGTAACTATGTGGAACGTATCATTGACCCACTTCAATCCAGATGTCAAGTCCTGAAGATTATACCCCCTTCAAAAGCCGAAGTAGCAGCACACATTGCTAGTATTATGGAACAAGAAGGTGTTTCATTTCAACGTGATGACCTTAAAACAATTGTAAATCAATTTTACCCTGATTTACGTAAGTGTCTTAACACAATTCAATTATCAATTGTCCATGATAAAGTAAAAGGTGAAGACGATAAGTGGCTTAAAATCGATAAGTCAGTATTAGTTTCATCTAATTACATGGCACAAGTTCTAAAAGAACTTACCCAAAAGAAACCTAATTTTAACAATATTAGACAAATTATTGCAGATGCAAATGTTCAAGACTTTGAAGAATTATATCGTTACCTTTATGATAACGCTTCTGTCTATGCTCCTGGGTCCGAAGGAATGGTGGCGATACATGTTAACGAATATTCGTACCAAGCTAATTTCCGTATTGACAAAGAAATAAATGCAATGGCTCTTATTTCAAAATTAATTAATTTGTGAATTACCAAATTATAAACATTGGGAATAAATTATACAAAATAATTAGAGTCATCAGAGATGAACCTAAATGGGATTTAGATTTACTAAGACAACTATGGCATTGTACTAACACATTTAAAAAAGAAGGTATGATTTATTTTGTAAGAGAAATTGAAGATGTTGAATATGAAGAACTTTCTTAGATTTACTATTATTTGGATTAGTCAAAACCTCTCCATACCTTTCTGGATGGTTGGTCACGTTCATTTAATGACAACTATATATGAAGACATACATGAAATCCTTATGTCTTTAGGTATGAATATTATAGTAGCAATAGGATTTTATTTAGATTATAAACAACAAAAATCATGAATCAAGAACAACCACGATTAAATATCGACCTCAAAAACACAGAGAAAGTAGAAACTCCAGACGGAAACTACGTAGTTGCTGAAGGTATTATTTTGCGTAAAGCATCACGCTTTGCTGTAGGTACTGCTAAGGATGCACTTATTCCTATTCCTATTTTTTATGATGTTAGAACAGGTGCCATTTTGAAGGAAACACTTCCTCAGGAACTTCAAGACGAATATGACACTATTTGATTGGTTAAATGAAATAACAATCAAAAAGACTTTAGCTGAAGACTTCAGCGAAGAGTCATGGGATTCATTCAATTCTTACATGGTACATAGATATTTATCTATGAATATAGATTACATAGAACTCGTAAATTATGTTCAAAAGATAAATCCACAGAATAAAAAACAAATCTATACCATTTACAGAGAAATGATCCCAAAGAAAAAGGTTTGGTTAAAGTATATTAAACCGAGTAAAAAGCAAAGACCACAAAGCGTAGCAGAATACGTAGCGAAATATTATGAATGCAGTTTAGGTGAAGCTGATCATTATATTGATATAATTCGAGAACCTGGTGTCCGAAGTATTTTGTGGCAGATGGGAATTGATCAAAAAGAACAAGATAAATTAGTAAAAACTCTATAAATGGAAGATCCAATTAGTTATGAACCCAACTCACATACTGGTGAAGAAAAAGCAATTAGGGATTTTGAAAGACTATACCCTGAATTAGCTGAAGAATTTAAAGCAGTTCAAGCTGAACAATATGCTTTGTTTTCTCGTAAAATGATGGATTATGGACTTCAAAATATTGCTTTAGGCTCAGACCTAGCAACTAAAGAAGACCGAGACCTTTCTATTACAGGTATTTGGCTTCGTTGTAATGATAAAATTAATCGCCTTAAAAATCTTCTAAAGCGTAATGGTCAAAATTACGTAGCAGGAGAAACTATGATTGATAGTTTTGTAGATATTGCTAACTATGGAATTATTGCTATGTTAGTAATTAGAGGCAAATGGAAATAAGTTTTGGCTAAAAAGAAAATACCCTCTATAATCAAAGAGGTACAAAAACACACGCCCCCAGATGTTGACCACCGATTTCAAAAACAGATCTCGTTTAGTCAATTTTCCATGTACGAGCAGTGCCCACACAAATGGGCGCTGCAGTACAGGGATGGGCATTATACGTCGGAAGTATCGATTCATATGACGTTTGGTACGGCAATGCACGCGGTTATGCAAGACTATTTAACTGCGTTTTATAACGTAAGTAAAACAGCCGCTGACCAAATTAATTTAGAAACCCAATTTGAGGAAAAACTTAGAGAGGGATACAGAGCAGATTACGAACGTAATAAAAAAGAACATTTTTCATCCTCAGAGGAGTTAAGTGAATTCTTTGAAGATGGAATTGCTATTTTATCTTGGTTTAAAAAAAATAAAGGTAAATATTTTAGTAAACGAGGTTGGTGGTTAGTAGGTATTGAAGTTCCAATTCTACTTAACCCCAACCCTTTATATAAAAATATTATCTATAAAGGATTTTTAGATGTTGTTTTATACGATGAAACATCTAATAAAATCAAGATCATAGATATTAAAACCTCAACTCGTGGTTGGAAAGATAAAGAAAAAACTGATGAAGTAAAAAACATGCAGTTAATTCTTTATAAAAAATTCTTTGCTGAGCAATTTGGATTCCCAGTAGATAACATTGATATTGAATATTTCATTGTTAAAAGAAAACTACATGGTAATCCCGATTTCCCAGATCCTAGAGTACAAATCCACGTTCCATCTTCAGGAAAAATAAAACTTAATAAAGCTACTAAGGCGATTAATGAGTTTATTGAGATGGCTTTTAATAAAGATGGTTCTTATAATACTGGTCCTCAGTTAAAGAATCCCTCAAAATGGAATTGCACATATTGTCCATTTAAAGGAGATAAAAATTTATGTGATAGGGGGTTGTCTTAAAGACTCCCAATATATGTATATCAAATAATTAATTAAAAACAATGTTATGAGTAAAAAGGACATGACACTTACGAGTGTAAAAATCCAAAGTGACTTATTTGACGAATTTAAAGTTTCATGTGTTCGTCACAAGTTTTCATTTCAAAAACTTGCCGATCGCGCAATTCATTTGTATCTTACAGATGATACGTTTAGAAAACAAATCCATAGTCACAACGATTTAGATATTCAATAATTTATGAAAGAAGGTTATTTACCAAAGGATCAAAGGAAAAAAATCCTTTTGATTTGCGACGATATTAGAATGCATTCAGGAATTGCTACTGTAGGAAGAGAAGTAGTAATAGGGACAGCCCACAAATATAATTGGGTAAACATTGGAGGTGCAATCCAACACCCAGATTTTGGAAAGCGATTTGATTTAAGTGAAGATACGAATCAAAATGCTCACATTAATGACTCAAGTATAGTTCTTTATCCTGCTAATGGTTATGGTGATCACGCTTTTTTACGACAAATTAGAGAAATAGAAAAACCAGATGCTATAATGTTGATCACTGATCCACGTTACTTTACTTGGTTATTCGCGATTGAAAACGAAATTCGTAAAGAAATTCCTATTGTATATTTGAACATCTGGGATGATCTTCCAGCACCTCATTATAATAAAGCATTCTATGAATCATGTGATGTATTGTTTGGGATTTCTAAACAAACAGTTAACATCAATAAGCTTGTTTTAGGTGAAAAAGCTAAGAAAAAAATTATTAAGTATGTCCCCCACGGATTAAATACTGATAATTACTTTCCCATTGAAAATAAAGAGCAAGATAAAGAATTCCAAGAGTTTAAATCTAAAACACTTAAAGGTAAAGATTATGAATTTGTAGCTTTCTTTAATTCAAGAAATATTCGTCGTAAACAAGTACCTGATACTTTATTAGCATTTAAAGTATTTGTAGATAATCTTCCTAAAGAAAAACAAGATAAAGTAGCTTTATTATTACACACTGAATTAGTCTCAGAGCATGGAACTGATTTACTTGCAGTAGTTGATACCTTACTCCCAGGATATAATGTTATTTTTAGTGAGGAAAAGCTTGGGCCTAAAGGAATGAATTATCTTTATAATATAGCAGATGTTCAAATGTTACTTACTTCAAATGAAGGTTGGGGTTTATCACTTACAGAAGCATTGTTAACAGGTACTCCTATTATTGCTAACGTAACAGGTGGTATGCAAGATCAAATGCGTTTTGAATTTGAAGATGGCACTTGGATTGATTTTGATGCTGATTTCCCTTCAAATCACAGAGGTACTTATAAAAAACATGGTAAATGGGCATTCCCAGTATACCCAACAAGTATCTCAATGGTAGGTTCACCTCCTACACCTTACATTTTTGATGACAGATGTCGTTGGGAAGACGCAGCTGATAGACTTATGGAAGTTTACAACTTATCTAAAGAAGAAAGACAAGAACGTGGTTTAGCAGGACGTGAATGGGCTATAAGTGATGAAGCTGGGTTTACTCAATATCACCAAGGTCAAAGAGTTATTGATGGTTTAGAAGAAATGTTTAATACATGGACCCCACGAGAAACCTTTGAGTTTATTAATGCTACTACTTACCAATCCCCTACTTTAAATCATAAATTAATTTACTAATATGAGTAAAAATACGTTTTTTATAAGCTGTCCTTACGATACGTACAGCGGTTATGGAGCCCGAGCTCGAGATTTAGTTAAAGCCATTATAGAATTGGATAAATACGATGTTAAACTCTTACCACAGCGTTGGGGTAATACATCTTGGGGATTCTGTGATAATAACCCTGAATGGAGCTTTCTTCACCAATACAAATATCCCCACCCCCAACTAACAGAAAAACCTGATATTTGGATGCAAATTACAATTCCAAACGAATTTCAACCTGTAGGAAAGTATAATATTGGGGTTACAGCTGGTATTGAATCTAATTTATCTCAAGGTAGTTGGGTTGAAGGGTTAAATCGTATGGATCTTAATTTAGTATCTTCTAATCACTCTAAACAAGTATTTGAAGCTTCAACATTTCAAAAACAAGATAATAAAGGTAATCAGTTAGGAGAAATTAAATTAGAAAAACCTATTAAAGTATTATTTGAAGGAGCTGATACTAATATTTATAAAGTTTTAGATAAAATCCCATCAAGTAATCTTGTTTCTACACTTAATAATATTCCTGAATCATTTGCTTATCTATTTGTAGGACATTGGATTCAAGGGGATTTTGGTGAAGATAGAAAAAATGTAGGTTTGCTTATCAAAGCATTTTTAGAAGTATTTAAAAATAAAAAAACTGCCCCAGCACTAATCTTAAAAACAAGCTCAGCAGTTTCTTCTTACATGGATAGAGATGAGATACTTAAAAAAATCCAAGCAATTACAAAAACAATTAAAGCTAATAGTCTTCCTAATGTTTATCTTTTACATGGTGAATTTAGTGATACTGAAATGAATGAGCTTTACAACCATCCAAAAGTAAAAGCTATGGTTAGTTTAACTAAAGGTGAAGGTTTTGGTCGCCCATTACTTGAGTTTAGCTTAAGTAAAAAACCAATTATAACTTCAGCATGGTCGGGTCATATAGATTTCTTAAATAAAGAATTCGTTCCTTTAATTGGAGGTAATCTTACAAATGTTCACCCATCTGCTGCTAATGATTGGTTAATTAAGGAAAGTAAATGGTTTACTCCTAATCATAATGAAGTAGGACACTACCTGAAAGATGTATTTGAAAATTATAAAAAGTACACTGATGGGGCTAAACGTCAAGCCTACAAAAGTAAAACTGAGTTTAGTTGGGATAAAATGAAAGAACAAGTAGATACCATTTTTACCCAACATATCCCAGATTTACCTAAAAAAGTAGAGCTTAAACTCCCTAACTTGAAAAAAATCAACCTACCTAAAAAACCAATTTTAAATGGATAATTTAACTACATGTGATCGTTGTGGGTCTGATGCTTGTTATATTCAAGAAGTAAACCAAGATGTAAAACTTCATTTTTGTTATGGTTGTGGTTTTCAAGCAAATACAGCCATGAAACGTGATTCAGAATTCTTACAACAACAAATGGAAGTACTTCCTGAGTTATACAAAGAACTAATGGGCGAAGACGAAAATGGGACTATTTGGATGCCCTCAGCCGTTAATATTCCTGATAAAGGGATGGTATTTGCCGATGGTACTAATGGTCAAAATTGGGCTTGGGGTGCTGTTAAAGCAACTCTTATGTCTGAAGAAGAAAAAACTAAATTTAAAGCCAAAGGAAAAGAGTATGATTATAAAATGGACATGACTACTCTACAACATTTCCCAGAACGTGATTATATGGGTGCTCTTTCTTATATTGGTATATTACCTGAATAAAAATGAAAATTAGTTACGCAATAACGGTTTGTAATGAGCTTGTAGAAATACAACGTCTACTTCCTTTCTTAATAGAAAATAAAAGAGAAGTAGATGAAATTGTAATATTCTATGATACTAATAATGGTTCTAAATCTGTTGAAGATTATCTAAGGGCTCAAAGTGTAAATGCTACTAAATTTAAATGGTTTGGTTATCATTTTGATGGTCATTTCGCTAACATGAAAAATGCTCTTACAGAAGCATGTTTAGGAGATTATATCTTCCAGATTGATGCTGATGAAACCCCCAGTCGTTATTTAATTCAATATTTACCTATACTATTAAATGCTAATAATGTAGAAGTACTTAGAGTACCTCGTATTAACACAGTAAAAGGTTTAACAACAGAGCATATTCAAAAATGGGGATGGATTGTTGATAATCATGGTAGAGTTAATTGGCCAGATTTACAATGGAGAATTTATAAACGTACCCCTGAAATTGTTTGGAAAAATAAAGTACATGAAGTATTAGAAGGATATAAAACACATGCTATATTACCTTTAGAAGAACAATTTGCTTTAGAACATCATAAAGATATTGAGCGACAAGAACAACAAAACGAATTATATAGTAAGTTATGAAAAAAATTTGGTACGCCCCTAATAAATTTGAAGCATATGGTGAAGAAGAAATCCAGGCTGTGATAGAATGTCTTCGAGATGGATGGATTGCTGGGTTTGGTCCTCGTACAATTGAGTTTGAAAAAAAAGTAGCTAAACACTTTGGAAAAAAATATGGTGTATTTGTTAACTCAGGTTCATCTGCTTGTTTGCTAGCTTTAGCAAGTTTAAAACTACCTAAAGGTACTAAAGTAGTTACTCCTGCTTGTACATTTTCTACTACACTAGCTCCTATTATTCAATTAGGACTTATTCCTGTGTTTACAGATGTTGGTCTGAATAATTATGTTTCTCAAGTACAAGAAACACTAGATGCTATTGATGATAAAGTAAAAGTACTTATGATTCCTAACCTAATTGGTAATAAACCAAATTGGAAAGCAATTAAAGAAGGTTTGATTGCTATGGGACGTGAAGATATTATCCTAATCGAAGATTCAGCTGATACTGTAACTAATACCCCCGAGACAGATATTTCAACTACTAGTTTTTATGCTTCACACGTAATCACAGCTGGTGGTTCAGGTGGTATGGTAATGTTCAACGATGAAAAGCTACGTAATATTTGTCTCCAATTTAGGGATTGGGGTCGAATGGGAGACAACTCAGAAATTATGTCAGATCGTTTTAACCATAGTGTAGATGGTATCCCTTATGATCATAAATTTCTCTACAGTGTGTTAGGTTATAACTTTAAATCATCAGAAATGAATGCCGCCTTTGGTTTAGTCCAATTAGAGCGTTTTAAGAAATTTGAAGGTATTCGTAGAGCTAATGTTGAGCGTTATTTAAAAAATTTAGTAGGTGTAGGTGATTTGGTTCTACCCGATGATAGTATTAAACCTAACTGGTTAGCTATCCCACTCCAATCTGAAAAACGATTTGAATTACTCAGTTTCTTAGAAGATAATAATATTCAAACCAGAGTAACATTTGCAGGTAACGTAACTCGCCACCCTGTTTATAGAGAATATTTACAAGAATTCCCCAATTCAGATATTATTATGAAAAATGGTTTCTTATTAGGAGCCCATCACGGTATGACTATCGAAGACGTAGATTATGTTTGTGACAAAATCAAAGAATTTTTTGCTCAATGAAGATAGTATATGTAACAGGTTGTCTCGGGTTTATTGGTTCTTACGTTACACGTAAGTGTCTTAAACGTGGGTGGTATGTAAGAGGTATAGACAAAATAACGTACGCCTCTAATGAAGAATTATTAACAGAATTTTATAATTATGATAACTTTGAATTCGAAGAAAAAGATATCAATGATATAGAATTTTTATATGATTGTGATTATGTAATTAACACAGCAGCCGAAACCCATGTCGGTAATTCTATTGTTAAATCTGATGATTTTCTTCATTCAAATGTAAATGGGGTTCATCACTTATTAGAATTAATTAGAAATTTTAGACAAGAAGGAATACATTACCCTACTTTAATTCACTTTAGCACTGATGAAGTATATGGTGATATTAAAAATGGTACCCATACTGAAACTGATATCTTAAAACCTTCAAACCCATACTCAGCTACTAAAGCAGCTGCTGATATGCTTATTTTAGCTTGGGCTCGTACTTACAATTTACCTTATATTATAATTCGTCCTACTAATAATTATGGTATTGGTCAATACGTTGAAAAACTTATTCCTAAATCTGTTAAATATCTTTCTTTAGGTAGGGATATACCATTACATAATGGAGGTACTCCTATCCGTAATTGGCTACATGCCGATGACACTGCGGAGGCTGTAATGACTATTATTGATTCAAATAAAACAAATGAAATTTATAATGTTTGTGGAGGTTATGAACAATCAAATATTGAAACTATAAGCAAAATTTTATCTTGCTATAATGGTGAAACCCAAGTATCAGATTACATAAATCTTTCATTTAATAGAGAAGGTCAAGATGTTAGATATGCTTTAGACGATTCTAAGTTAAGAGCATTAGGATGGTCTCCTAAAAAAGATTTTGATAGTGAACTTCCTACAATTGTAGAATATTATAAAAATAATTTTGTATGGTAATTTTAATTAATGGACGAGGTCAACTCGGAAAAAAATTAACTCAAAAATTTTCTAATTATCAAATAGATCAAGATATAGCTATTTATCATACTTGGAAAGTTCCTTATTTATACAATCCTGAGGAAAGTGAAGAAGATATTCAAAAACAAGAATACCAAAAACTAGTTGAATTTTCCCAATCTAATCCTTCTACTAAAATAATTTTTGTATCTACTAATTCATCTCGAGGAACTTTTTATACTTATTATAAAGAATTAGCCGAAGCTTATCTTTTACTCAACCATAAAAATTGTATTATTTTAAAATTCCCAGTATTTGTAGGAAACGGAATTATTAAAAAATTAAAAAACCAAGAAATTGAACCTTATGGTGTTACTGAGTTAATAACTTTAGATAAAGCAGTTAATACTATAGAACAATATTTAGATTACGAAGGGTTAAAAAGGGTATTTATAGTACCTGGGGAAAAAATTGAAGCAAAAACTATAATAGAAATACTTAAAGTATAATGGTTACAAAAATAACATACCACTTAATGCCCTGGGAGATAGATTATGCTCTACTTTCATTTACCCAATTTAAAAAATCTAAATATCATTTAGATCCTAATGATATTGTTAAAATCGATACTACATTAAATCTTTCTAGTTATATAATTGATTGGGATAAAAGTAAATTACCTAAAGAATATTTTATTCAAAAATATAAGGACTTATCTATATTATTAGAAGATTATATTCATACTCCTTACATTTATGATGGTGATGAATTATTTGGGATATTAGATAAACAAAGACGTTGTTATGAAACTGATGTAGATTACTATATTGAACTTTGTCCTGATATGTACTTTAATGAACATTTATTAGCATCATTAATTGAAGCTGCTAAAATAGTTCCTAATAAATATTTTGTAATTACCCCCCAAGTTCATAAAATGTGGGATTGGACTTGGGATGTGTTAGTAAACCCTAAATACCAAAAAGTCCCATACTCAGGATGGGATAAAGCAGATTTATTTGATATTCGTTTTGAAACAAAGTATAATTCTGAACCCCTATCTTTAAAAGCAATTAATGTAAGTAAATGGGCTAATTGGTTTGATTTATATAGTAAATCATATTATGAAGAAATTATCCCAATCCCAGAAGATTGGCACGGTTATGGACCAGGTGATACTTACGGAATGGTAATAACGGAATATGCTAAAAATAAAGGTTTAGATTTTCAACAATATGTTTTAGAAGGACAAACCATATTTGAATATCCTATTGGTCCTCTTAAACAACGAAACTTTGCTTCCTACTATAAAGATCTTATATTCACTAAACAAATACCTAATCAAAGAGCCGAATTTGAAGCTCGTTTTAATGAATATGTTAATAATGGAATACAAAACCTAATTGATAAAAAAATTATATGAGAAAATATCTTCCAACATTAAGTGAACTAGTTGACCGTTTATCAATTGTTCAACTTAAAGAAGTATTCATCCCAGAACATAAAGATGAATATGCCCAAGAAATTGCTGATATTACACACGACATCCAAATGTTATTAGATGAACAAGATGGTAAGGTAACAGCTGAAACTATTCGTGCTATCGTTGTATTATCGCAGATGAATCTTCATATATGGCATAACGAATCTAATTATCGTAAGGGCATTAAAGACGGAAATAACCTCGAATTAACACATGGTTTGAATGGCATCCGCAACACAGCTAAAAACCGAATCCAAGAAGTAGTAGGTGGTAGAAAAGATTATAAAATCGATTGTTTAGCTGCCGAGTTTAAAGAATGGAAAATTAGTTGGTAATGAAACTATTTGCTAATTTTAGACCAGAATCTGATTTTAAGGTATTAGACCAATATCAAGATAAGCCTATTAGTTTTTTTTACGATTATCTCCCTAAGGACATTAGTGAACTATCTATTAATCCTATTAATATTTTAATGATCCATGAACCTAATGAATTTTTTGGGATGCATGATTGGGTCATTCGAAATTCTCATTTATTTAGTGTTATATTAACATGGAGTCAAAAAATTTTAACCCAATGTCCAAATTCTTATCCATTTACTTGCAACTATCATCAAGATTCTAAAGAATATTATAAAATTTTTGAATCTAAAGAAAAGAAATTTGAGATATCATTTTTAAGTGGAATTAAAACTTTATCTGAGGGTCATAAACTAAGACAAGAAGTATATAAAATAGGAGATCAAATTACTATACCTAAAAAATGGTTTGATGTTTTAGATGATTTTGATAAAGAAAATAATGTTAGGCCAGGGTATTCCAATTACTCTAAACCCATTCCTAATCTCCCAGAACATTTAAAGAAAAATCCTCAAGTATTTGGTAAAAGAATTTGTTATGAAGAATCAATGTTTCATATTTGTATTGAAAATGTAAAACATGATAATTGGTATACTGAAAAGATAAGTGAAGCCTTTTGTACTAAAACTATTCCTATATATTGGGGGTGCTCTAATATAAGTGAATTTGGTTACGATGAAAGAGGAATAATTAGATTTGACTCCCCAGAAGAATTACCTTATATTATTAACAATCTTACCCCAGAGAAATATTTAGAAATGAAACCTTATATTGATTATAATTATAAAGTAGCCTTAGAAGATAGTTTCTCAAATAAATTAAATGAATTTTTTACCCAATTAGTTGAAATAAATAATCTATGAAAAAAGTCCTCATCACGGGTGGAGCAGGTTATCTAGGATCAGTTTTAACTGAAGTACTTCTTAATAAGGGATACCAAGTTACAATCTTAGATAATCTTATCTATAAACAAACATCCGTTGCTCCTTTTAGTTTTAATAAAAATTTTAAATTTGTTTTTGGGGATGTCCGTAATACTGCTCTTTTAAAAGATTTAGTCCAACAGCACGATGTAATTATCCCATTAGCAGCTATTGTAGGTATGCCTGCTTGTAAAGCTCAACCCCAAGCTACTATTGATATTAATTATAAACAAGTAAAAAATATTACAGAAATCGCTACTAAGGATCAAATGATTCTTATCCCGAATACTAATTCACAATATGGATCTTCAACAGAAATTATTACAGAAGATTCTCCATTTAAACCACTTTCACTTTATGCTGAAACCAAATGCGATGCTGAAAAAGCAGTACTAGACTCAGGCAATGGAATTGCTTTAAGATTAGCTACAGTATTTGGTATGTCATACCGCATGAGAATGGATTTATTAGTACAAGATTTTGTATATAAAGCGATTACTGATGGTTATTTGGTATTATTCGAGTCTCATTTTATTCGCAATTATATCCACGTAAGAGACATTGCTAATACATTCTTGTTTATGATTGAGAATTATGATAAGTGTAATAATAATGCTTTTAATGTTGGCTTAACTGAAGCAAATTGTACTAAATTAGAATTAGCTCAAACTATTCAAAAGTATGTACCTGATCTTGTAATTGTAGAAAACAATTTTAAACAAGATTTTGATCAAAGAAACTACATGGTTTCAAATGCTAAATTAGAATCTAAAGGATGGAAACCTGAATTTAGTTTAGAAGATGGTATCCAAGAACTTATTATGGGATACCAATTAATTAGAAAATTTAAAGATAAAGATTTTACTAACCTATGATAGATGTATTATTCATAACCCCAGGTAATGCCACTGGTGTTTATCAAGGGTTAGCTAAAGACTATTCAGCAATTGAACCCCCTACCTGGGCTTTGTTATTAGCAGAATCTTGTCGTTCTAAAGGTTATACAGTTAGCCTTATTGATGCTAATGCTGAAGAATTAAATGGGGAGCAAGTATTAAAAAGAGTTCAATCTCTAAATCCACGTTTGGTTTGTTTTGTAGTTTATGGTCAAAACGTAAATGCAGGAACAGTAAGCATGAGTGGTGCTGTTTACCTTTCAGAATACTTAAAAGAATATGGGGTAAAAACACCTATTGCTTATATTGGTTCTTACATTCAGGCTGTACCTACTAAAGCTTTAAATGATGAGTCCTCAATTGATTTTGGTTTTACAAATGAAGGTGTATACGCTCTTCATAATGTATTAGCTCAAGAAACAATTGATGTTAATAATTTAGGACATATTAAAGGTTTAGTTTGGAGAGAAAATGGTACTCCAAAAATTAATCCACCTGAAAAAGTAGTCCCAAATGATAGAATGGATATTGATCTCCCTGGGTATGCTTGGGACTTACTTCCAATGAAAGAAACTCCACTTGATTTATACAGAGCACCTATGTGGCATGCTGAGTATGATCAAAACAAACGTTCACCTTATGCTGCTATTCAAACTTCATTAGGTTGCCAATTTGGGTGTGATTTTTGTATGATTAATATCTTAAACAGAAATGATGAAGAAGAAATTGGAGTAGCTGGTCATTATAGCTTGATGCGTTTCTGGTCACCTGAATTTATTATTAAAGAATTTGACAAATTAGTCGACTTAGGTGTTTATACTATTAAGATTACAGACGAAATGTTTTTGCTTAATAGAAAATATTATGTACCCCTTTGTGAGATGCTTAAGGAAAGAGGATATGGTGATAAACTTAGAATGTGGGCTTACTCAAGAGTAGATACAGTTCGTCGCCCTGATCTACTTAAATTAGTTAGAGAAGCAGGTATTAAATGGTTAGCACTTGGAATTGAAAGTGGGGATAAGACAGTTCGTTTAGAAGTATCCAAGGGACGTTTTGAAGATGTTGATATTGAAAAAGTAATTCAACAAGTACATGATGCTGATATTGAGGTAATGGCAAATTATATTTTTGGACTCCCAGGAGATACAAAAGAAAGCATGCAACGTACCTTGGATCTATCTAAAGAGTTATGTACATTCGGCTGGAATGCTTACGCAGCAATGGCACTACCAGGAAGTAAATTATATAAAGAGGCAGTAACTAATGGTATTCCTTTACCTAATGATTATGAAGGATTTTCATTCCATGGGTATGAAACTTTACCTTTACCTACTGAAACATTAACTGCTGCTGAAGTATTAGAGTTTAGAGATAAAGCATTTGAAGAATATCATTCATACCCTCCTTTTCAAGAAAAAGTTCAAAATAAATTTGGGCAGATAGCCATTGATAATATTAATAAAATGTTAAAAGTAAAATTAAAAAGAAAAATATGTCACACATAACAGTATTAGTTGATCTTATCAACGAAAATCAAAAAGAAAATATGCAAGTAGCAGAAATTGGTGTTTATGATGGAGCTACTACTAAACATTATATAGAAACAATTAAAAACAATAATGGACATTTATATGCTTTAGATTGGTTTGAAGGAAACCCTACTGCTACGGGGATTCATGGTTATAACCCTAACAATAAAGAAACTGCAAAAAACTCCTTTATTTCTAATGTAGAACCTTATTTAGATATTATTACTATATTAGATGGAAAATCAGAAGACTTAATCTCTCACATCCCAGATAATAGTCTAGACATATGTTTTATAGATGCTGATCATAGATATTCTTATATTTTTAAAGATATTGAATTATGCTTAAGTAAAGTAAAACCTGGGGGTATATTATGTGGGCATGATTTTGAATGGGAAAATATTTTTGATACCCCAAATCCCCCTTCTGGATGGTTAGAACAAGACTTTGTTGCGGGAAAGCATTGGGGAGTGATTAAAGCTGTTCATGATCATTTTGGTAGTGATATTCAAGCAAGAAACCAACCTGGAGGTTGTTGTTGGGTAAAACAATTATAATAAATTATGAAAAATCTTCTAACTAAAAAACAATTAGTAGACTTTGAAACAGATATAGCCAATTGTTTTAATAATGCTATGATTAAAGCTCCTATTCATTTATACGATGGAAATGAAGAGCAAATGATCGATATTTTTAAATGTGTAGAACCTGAAGATTGGGTATTTTGTTCTTGGAGATCTCATTATCAATGTCTTTTAAAAGGAGTCCCTCAAGAACAACTCAAACAAGACATTCTAGCAGGCAAATCTATTACTTTATGCTACCCAGAGTATAATATTTACTCTTCAGCCATTGTAACAGGTAATATCCCAATTGCAACCGGCACTGCTTTAGATATCAAACGTAAAGGGGACACTAATCATGTTTGGTGTTTTGTAGGTGATATGACCTCAGAAACTGGTACTTTCTTTGAAAATTGGAAATATGCTGTTAATCATAATTTACCCATTACTTATGTAATTGAAAACAATGGAAAATCAGTTTGTACTGAAACAGGTAAAGTTTGGAATACAAATGAACTTTACTTTGCTAAAGAAACTAGAAAAATTATTTACTACGAATACCAAACCAAATACCCTCACGCAGGTGCTGGTCAACGAATTCAATTTTAATTATGAAATATTTTGATGAATTAAAAAGATCAATGACATGGTTGGGTGAACAACCCAATACTATGTTTTTAGGTCAAGCAGTAGAATATGCTGGTACCGCTATGACTAATACTCTTACTGAAGTTGATAGGGGTAAATTATTAGAAATGCCTGTTAATGAAGATATGCAAATGGGTATGACTTTAGGTATGGCATTAAATGGTACTGTACCTATTTCAATTTACCCACGTTGGAATTTTTTAATTCTAGCTGCTAATCAAATTGTAAACCATTTAGACAAAGTAAGACTTATGTCTGATGGAGGGTATACTCCTAAAGTAATCATTAGAACTGGTATAGGATCTCAAAGACCTTTACATCCACAACACCAACACATTGCTGATTTTACAGCAGGGTTTAGAGCTTTATGTGATTATATTGATATCATTCGTTTAGACGAACCTCATCAAATCTTTGAAGCCTATAAATATGCATATGAACGTACAGATAACCGACCTACTATTTTAGTTGAATGGGGGGACTATTATGGAGAAAAATAATATGAGCCAATTTACTTTACCACTAATGGATGATAACATTACTAGAGAAGATGTTAACTCCGTAATTGATTTTTTAAATCAAGACCAAATTCCCAAACTTACTAACGGACCTAAAGTAGTCGAATTCGAAAAACAATGGTCTGAATGGGTTGGAACAAAACATAGCCTATTTGTTAACTCAGGAGCCTCAGCTAACGAGTTAACTATGCTAGCTTTAAGATACATGTATGGTGATGGGGAAGTAATTGTACCCCCTCTAACATGGATCTCAGATGTTTCTTCAGTCTTATTTGCTGGGTTTAAACCTGTGTTTGTAGATATTAATTTTGATAATTTATCTTTTGATTTAAATAAACTTAAAGAGGCTATTACTCCTAAAACAAGAGCAATTTTCTTAACTCACGTCTTAGGAATTAATGGTTTAACAGACGAACTTTTAAACTTATGTAAAGAAAATAATATCTTACTTATTGAAGACGTTTGTGAATCACATGGTACTACATTTAAAGGTAAAAAAGTAGGTTCATTTGGGTTTGCTAGTAATTTTAGTTTCTATTTTGCCCATCATATGTCTACTATTGAAGGTGGAATGATTTGTACTAATGATGATAAATTTTATCAAATGTGTAGAGCTCTTCGCTCACATGGTATGATGAGAGAAATGACCGATGATAACATGAAACAAGAAATCATCGAAAAATACCCAGATCTTAACCCGGACTTTATCTTTGTAGGACCAGCTCATAATTTCCGTAGTACTGAAATTAATGCTGTAATTGGTCTTAATCAACTGCCTAGATTAGATGATAATAATAAAAAACGAGTTGCTAATTTTAATTATTTTATTTCTAATTTAAATGCTGAAAAATATATAACTGAACTTAGAACAGCAGGCCAGTGTAATTATGCTTTTATTGTTATTATGAGAGATAATTCATTTGAGGTACGAGATAAAATTGAAGCTACTTTAAAAGAAAAAGGCATTGAATTTAGACGAGGCCTCTCAGGTGGGGGTAATCAAATGAGACAACCATTTATGACTCAGTTTAATTATAATTTAGATAAATATCCTAACATTGAACATGTTCATAACTTTAGTTGGTACATTGGTAATTATCCTACATTACCCCAAGAAAAAATTGATTATTTACTAGAAGTACTTAATAATTTATGATATTCCCAGAAGTAAGAATATACCAACCTGATTCATTTGAAGATTTTAGAGGTGAACTCTATACTTTATTTAAACAAGAAGATTTAGGTTTAGTATTTAATCATGATAAAGTATCTATTTCACGTAAACATGTATTAAGAGGATTACATGGTGATTCTAAATCATGGAAGCATATTTCTTGTTTAGCAGGTGAAGTATTATTAGTAGTAGTTGATAATCGTCCTGAATCTGAAAATTATTTAAAATGGGATTCAATTGTTTTATCTTCTAAAAATAGAAAAGCAGTTTTAGTTCCACCTATGTTTGCTAATGGTCATTTAGTTTTAAGTGATGAAGCAACATTTTTTTATAAATGGTCTTACATTGGGAAATATCCTGATGTGCAAGACCAATTTAGTTTAAAATGGAATGATCCCAAAATTGGAATTTATTGGCCTATAAATAACCCTATATTATCGCAACGTGATGCTTGATTATAAAGAATACATTAAAGATGTCCCTAATTTTCCTAAAGAGGGAATTATATTTAAGGATATTCAACCTTTACTTTCTAATGGGGGTATATTTGATAGGGCTATTACTGATATGCTTAATTTAGTAAATAAACCTGATTATTTTGTAGGGGTTGATTCTAGAGGATTTATATTTGCCTCGGCAATGGCTTCTAAAACTAAAAATGGACTTAAATTGGTTCGTAAAGAAGGTAAATTACCTCATCCAAAGGTTACTTATCATTATTCTTTAGAATATGGGGTTGATGCCCTAGAAATGCAAGAAGGTAAAGGTAAAGTAGTAATTGTAGATGACGTTTATGCAACTGGGGGTACAATGAACGCTGTTGAATATCTTTGCAAAGGAGCAGGGTATGAAGTAATAGGTAAAGTTGTACTCATTGATTTAGCATTTTTACATGAACCAAATGATGTTAAAAGTTTAATTAAATATGAGTAAAGTTTTTATTGTAGCAGTCCCCTATGAAATTGAAACCCAAGATAAAATTTTAGGTATTCCTGTTATTTTTAGTGGTGTTGGTAAGATCAATGCTACTATGGCTGCATATAGAGCATTTAGTGAAGGTTATAAAGAAGTAATTAATATTGGCTCTTGTGGTTCTCTTAAACACACCCCAGGTGAAATAGTAAAAGTAGGACAAGTGTTTCAAGATATAGATGCTACCCCCCTTCAAGAATATGGTTATACTCCTTTTGAAGCTGCTAGCTATCAAATTGTAATAGATGCTATTTCTTCTATTACTTGTTTTACAACGGATTATTTTTATGATGCTCAACAAAGAAGTAAATATTCTAAATCTTATTTAGATATGATAGAAAAATGTTCTATTTTTGATATGGAATGTTTTGCTATTGCTAAAGTATGTAAACGTTTTAATATGAATTTTAGTTCTTATAAATGGGTAAGTGATGATGGAGATGCGTCTTCATGGAAAGAAATGTGCCATATTGGTTTTAACAAAGTAAAAGAAATATTAAATGACAGCTCAATTAGTTAATGTAGAAAAAGAAACATCAACAACTAATCGTTTTTATTTAAAGCCTGAATCCAAACCCTCTTTTAAACCAGGACAATTTGTATCTTTAGATTTACCTATTGATGAAAAAGCTACTCGTAGAATCAGACACTATTCAATAGCTAATTCACCCTCACAAGATACTTACGAATTAATCATAGTTAAAAAACCAGGTGGGAAGGGTACTGACTATCTTTGGAATTTACCTCTAGGATCTGAAATTAAATTTACAGGACCTTCAGGTATTATGACAATGGGGGATAATACTAATAAAAATTATATTTTTATCTGCACTGGTACTGGTATATCTCCTTTTAAAAGTATGTTAGAACATATTAGGGAAAATAATATTCAAACTGGAGATATCCATTTGGTATTTGGTACTCGAGATAAGGAAAGTATTCTCTACTATGATGAAATGATTCAATTAGAAAAAGATATTCCTCAATTTAAATATCATATAATTTTATCTCGTGAAACTTGGAATAATAGACAAGGGTATGTACATTCTGTATATGAAGAATTAATTCAAAATTACTTTAGTCAAATTGAGGATGGTTCTTATAATGGTTTAGATATTGAGTTTTTTATTTGTGGTTGGAAAGAAATGGTTAAGCAAGCTAAAACTAATCTTCAAGAATTAGGATTTGATAAAAAGCAGATTAAGATAGAAATATATGAGTAAGGTAAAAAAAGAAGAATTTAAAGCATTTAATGTTTTAGTTATAGGAGACTACTGTACTGATAAATTTGTCTATGGGGGTGCTTTTAGGTTAGCTCCTGAAGCTCCTGTTCCTATTTTAAACCCAACTTATTCAACAACGAACCCTGGAATGGCGGGTAATGTAATAGCTAATCTTCAAGCATTAGGAATTTCTACAATTACACTACACAACTCAGAAAATGTAATTAAGACTCGTTATGTAGATGATCGTTCTGGTCAAATTCTTCTTCGTGTAGATGAGAATGATAAAATAAAAAGGATTGAATCTAAAGTTTTACAACAAATAAGTAATAATAATCTTTATGGTATTAAATTAGATGCTATTATCATTAGTGATTATGATAAAGGATTTTTAGAGGAAGACGATATTGATTTTATTTGTAAAAACAATTCAAATGTGTTTATTGATACTAAAAAAATAATTGATAAGTGGGCTAAATATGCTTCTTATATTAAAATAAACCACATTGAATATGATCGTACTGAGTATACTCTAAAACATTTAAACATACAAGATAAATTAGTAATCACTCTATCAAGCGATGGGTGTAAACACAAAAACAAAACATACCCAGTTCAAAAAGTTCAAATTAAAGACGTATCAGGAGCAGGAGATACTTTCCTTTCAGGATTAGTAGCTGAATACATTAGAACTAAAGATATTGAACAAGCTATTTTATTTGCCCAAGAATGTGCTACTATAGTAGTTCAAAAGTCTGGGGTGTCAACTATTTAATTTAAAAAATAAATTATGAAAAAAATTATAGCAACAACAACAATTAATCCACCAACTGAAGCTTTATTAAAATATGCTTCAATGTCTGATTGGCATATAATTGTAGCAGGAGATTTAAAAACTCCTCATGAACTTTATACTAATTTAGATAATGTAACTTATCTTTCTCCTGAAAAACAAGAAACAGATTATCCGGTTTTAAGTGAATTAATTGGTTGGAGATGTATCCAACGTAGAAATTTTGCAATACTAGAAGCTTATAAACAAGGAGCAGATGTTATTGCTATTATTGATGATGATAATATCCCTTATGATGGTTGGGGAGAAGATTTAATGGTAGACCAACTAACTGAGGTTAATATGTATTCTACTGAAGATATTGTTTTTGATCCTATTGGAGCCTTAAATGAACATAAAGAACTTTGGCATAGAGGGTTTCCATTAGAAAGAGTACCTTATAGAGATTATAGCAAAAAATGGAAATGTTCTATTGTACCTAAAATTCAAGCTATATTTTGGAATGGTGAACCTGATGTAGATGCTGTGTGTCGAATGATTTATAATCCTTATTGTATGTTTGATCCATCCCAATTTCCTATTTCAAGTACAAAACCATCTCCTTTTAATTCACAAAACACAATTATTAGTAGAACTATTGTAAAAGATTATTTTTTATTCCCCCATATTGGTAGAATGGATGATATTTGGGCCGCCTATTATGTTCAATCTAAAGGAAACAATTTAGTATTTTCCAAACCAGGAGTATTAAGTGATAGAAGTTTAGGCACAGCTGGTAGATATTCTATGGTTGAAGATATGAAACGTGAATATATTGGAATGGAAAATAATATAAATTTACTTAATGATCTTAAAGAAACTCCAGATTCTATTGAAAAATATTTACCCAAACAGTCTTGGGAAGCATTTATAGAATGGAAAAATATAATCGAAAAAATATGAAAATTTTAATCACAGGACATAAAGGATTCGTAGGACAACAATATGTAAAATATTTTACCGAACAAGGACATGACATTACAGGAGTTGATATTAAAGAAGGAAACGATTGTAGAGATTTTTTTAAAATATGTGATACACAATTTGACTTAATAGTACATTTAGCAGCTATTGTTGGTGGAAGAGATACTATTGAAAATGATCCATTAGCTGTAGCAACTGATTTATCTATTGATGCTGAGTTTTTTAATTGGGCTGTAAGAACAAAACAAAATAAAATTATTTATTTTAGTTCTTCAGCTGCTTACCCCATTCATTTGCAAACTAAAGATAGTACTCATAAACTTAAAGAATCAGACATTGATTTGATGGATATGAGATCACCTGATTTTACTTATGGTTGGGCCAAACTTTCAGGGGAATACTTAGCTCATTTTGCTCGTCAATATGGTCTTAAAGTATATGTTTTTAGACCATTTAGTGGTTATGGAGAAACACAAGATTTGGATTACCCATTTCCTTCATTTATTAAAAGAGTAATTGATCAAGTAGAAGAATTTGAAATTTGGGGTGATGGAACTCAAGTTAGGGATTTTATCCATATAGAAGATATTGTTGAAGCTACAATGAAAGCTGTAGAATTAGATATTCAAGAACCAATTAATTTAGGAAGTGGTATCCCAACATCATTTAATGACTTAGCAGAAATAACATTCAAAATTTCAGGATGGAGACCAAAAAATGGAATTAAACACAAAACTGAAAAGCCAGTAGGAGTAATGTATAGATGTTCAGATAGTTCTAAAATGTTAAGTTTTTATACTCCTAAAATTAGTTTAGAAGAAGGTATTAAACGATCACTTAATAATTAATAAATGAAAATTTCAGCAGTTATAGTTTCTCGCAATGACAATTATGGAGGACATTTAAACGAAAGAGCAACATACGCTATCAATTCAGCACTTGCTACTTATGATGAAGTAATTTATGTTGATTGGAATTCACCTGATGGGCATAGTTTACTTTGGGATATTCAAGATAATCTTGATCTAAAAGGCAACCTTAAACATTTTGTTATCCCCCCAGATGCTGCTTCTCAACTTACAGATTATGATCCTAATGCCCAAAAATGTTGTGAAGTACTAGCTCGTAATATTGGTATTCGTAGAGCTAAAGGTGATTATATTGTTTCTACTAATATTGATATTATTCATCCTAAACGTGAAGATATTGAGAAAGTAATTAATGATAGTGATGGGAACACATTTATTACCTTAAGTAGACGAGAAGTTACTTGGGAAATTATTAAAGAATTTCATGGAGGTGAAATGAAGTTTGAAGATTGGAGTGCTTTAAGAGATTATATTTATGTTAACTCTGAAGAACGTAAGCATGAAGAAAAAACAGTTAATGGAGATGATTATAGTTTAATTAATTGTTGCGGTGATTTTCAACTAGCCCCTAAACATGTGTGGGAATCAATTCGCGGGTTCGAAGAAGTACTCATCTACCCTTTATACGCTGATACTAATGTCCAGAAAAAAGCAGTAAAACATGGATTTGGTCTAAAAGCTATCTATAATCCTCCTATGTTCCATATTAACCATGGTTCTAAAGGATGGGGTGGTGGTGGAATGGCTGATGGTGTTAATAAAGTAGGAAATGACATTCATAGAGCAATAGTTAATCAAAATCAAACTGAAAATTTAGACACTTGGGGTTTTAGTACTATAGAAATAGAATACGAAGAGATTTAAATATTTATCTTCATGGAACAAAAATATAAACTTGAATTCCCACTTGACGTGGAGATCAAGTACGATGACCCAGAAGAACTATTAGAGTTGGCTGAGCAACAAGAATTTGTTACATTCATGTTCAAGAACGCGATAGCTGCTGTCAAGCAAGCAATTCGTAAAAATAAAAGTGAATGTGTAATTTTTACTATAAACAATTATAATGTAAAAGTAGCTATTAAAAAAGAACATTATAGAACGTTTTTAAATAAAGCTATTAAACATTATGAAAAATTAGAAGATTATACTAAGTGCAGTGAATTAGTAAATTTAAAATCAAGATTATGACTAAGTACTATTTTTATTCTCGAAATGATCAAAGCCAAGAACCAATTGACTCAGTACGAGCGTTTTCACGTTTACAAGCTGCTAAGTATTTTGCTGGGCGTAAACAACTAAAATTAAAGCCATTTTTATCTATATTTGCTGTCAGTAAAAAAGGGACATTTTAATGGAACCCAAGAAAGATTTTAAAAAATTCTTTCAAAAGATGTTTGATACCCCTATTGACATACAAGGGGAAATCTTATCACCTGAAGAATTAACTAAAAAAAACTTTATTATATTTGTAGACAACTACAAAAAAGCTATTACTCGCTCTAATGAAGTTCAAGAAAAATATGGTCTTGATCTTTGGGGTTGGGAAGATTTATTTGCTAAATCACTTGAAGGACTTATTTATTATACATTCGAAGAAGAAGTAGCTGAGGTAGTTTTATGGTATATTTACGAACATTCATTAGCTGAGGATGAAGATGATAAAATTGTAAATTTTGGAGACGAAGCATTCGTAATAGAAACTGCTGAAGATCTTTACAATTTAATTTGTCTAATCGAAAGTTAGTTCGTATATTTACAAAAATAAAGGTTATATGTATGATTCAAATTGAAATTATGGCTGTAGAATGTCAAGGATGTGGTGAGGAAATTCACCCAAAACGTTTAGAAATCCTCCCAAATACTAAATGCTGTGTAAACTGCTCAGATGTTAGTCGTAAGCGTGGTGTAACAATACAACGTGGTAAAGGAGATCATTCGTATACTGATGTTGTTATTATGGAAGAAAAACAATATCGTAATTATATGAGTTCTGAGGGTAAAATATCTAAAGGAGCAAGCAAATCCGAACTCCAGAACTTTGATGATGATGAATCTACTCCTGATACGAGTGGGTTAAATGTTACAGATATCGGATAATGCCATTACCAAAACCACTTACTAAAGAACAAATCCTTGCTGCTATGGGCGTTACTAAAAGTAATCGTTCAGCAGCACGCTACTTAAATTGTAGCTATGTTCATTATAAGAAGTGGGCTAAATTTTATGAGGCAACCGAAAAAGGTTATGCTAATTTATTTGAACAACATTTAAATCAAGCTGGTAAGGGTATTCCTAAGTGGATTGGTAATCATGGTAAAACACCCCCACTAAAAGATTTAATCAATGGGATTATCCCAATGACAAATTTTAGCCCTACTAAGGTTAAAAAACGTTTATTTGAAGAAGGTTATTTAAATGAGGAATGCTCAATGTGCGGTTTTAGTGAACGTAGAGTATCTGATTATAAAATACCTTTACTACTTAATTTTAAGGATAAAAATCCAAAAAATTATAGGTTAGATAATTTGGAAGTACTTTGTTATAATCACTATTTTTTAACAGTTGCAGACGTATTTAACGCTGCTGATATTGCTTCAATTGAAGATTCAGTCCCTAAATTTAACACATCAGATGCTATTGAGTGGGAATTAGATTCATATCAACTTGAGCGATTAAAAGAATTAGGATTACATAACCCCCCTGACGCTGAAGATGGCTCAGAATTTATCTCCAGACTATGAAATCTAAAAAACATGAAAGAATAGTTAAAGACTATCAAAAAGAAAAATCTAAGCACTTAGATAAGTTAGCAACTAAGATGTTGGATAACGACGAAAAACTTCGTAAATTGAAGGATAAGAAAAGCGGAGGAAAATTTCTTGATTTATTTTAATTATGCTTTATAAATACAATCGACACGAGCTGATTTTTAAACAATTAAAATTTAAAAATTACCTCATTGGTAGTTTAGCCCTTTTAGGATTATTAATCACATCCTACACTTTAGGTAGATTTACTAAACTAAATAATCTCTCAGAATATGAGAAAAACATCTTGCTAATCAATATGAAGCAAGAACCATTCAGTGAAGAAAAAATGATTGCGTTAATGAAGGAATTAAATATGAAATTTCCTCACATTGCATTAGCCCAATCTAAAATTGAAACTAATAATTTTAAATCCAAGATATTTAAAGAAAATCATAACTTGTTTGGAATGAAACAAGCACGGATTAGAATTAATACAGCTAAAGGTACTAACCGAAATCATGCTTATTATGATAATTGGGAAAGTTCAATTTACGATTATGCTTTTTATCAATGTCGATATTTAAGTGCTCTTAATACGGAAGAAGAATATTACCGCTATTTAGAAGGTAGCTATGCTGAAGACCCAGAGTATGTTTCAAAAGTAAAAAATTTAGCTAATCAATTAAAGAGTAAATTTTAATATTTATAACTGCAAAGTTACTATTAATGTTAATTTATTCTTAAATGGCTAAAACTAAATCTCAAACAACGTCCACGTTTAAAGAAAAAGCTCAAGTATCAAGACCAGGCGTCCACGCTAAAACAAAAACGTCCCAACTTAAGTCAAGTAAAAATTATACTAAACAATATAGAGGACAAGGTAGATAATATGGGACAATCAGCTAAAAAACGAATCGATTTTAAATCGAGACCTAAAAGTAAAAAAACACAGCTTAAATTCGCTAAACGAATGGCTAACAACTATGATGTACTAAAAAAATTAACTAAACAAGAAAACTAATGAAAAAAATGTTATTCGCAATGGTTGCAGCTGCAATGCTATTCAGCTGTTCTAAACCACACCCTGAAAAGAATATTCTACAAATCCACGAAGGCGCTTACGCATTCTGTGGTGCATCAGGTGCAGTTCCAACAGGTAAAAAAATTATTGTTCAAGGAGTAGAATTCGATGAGGGTTGTGCTATTTGTCCTGTATTAGTAGGTCCTTCAATCGCTAACCTCGATATGTGGGGTGATGGTGGAACTTGGGGTAAATTCTATGTAAAAGACAACCCACAAACACCAGACGGAACTAACCAAACAGTATGGTCTTTCTATTGGTATTTTGATACAACAGATGTTGTTCCACAATTCAATCCAGCAACACAAAGTTGGGAATGGATGGCTCCAAACAACAGAGCATTTATCGTAAACACAGACTCAGCACACACTAGTATGAGTAACATGTTTGCTATGCCTGGTCGTATCATTGACACATTAGACAATGGTATTATTTTAGCTGAATGTTTTGGTCCGCTCAATGAAGCAGCTGTACCATTGCGTAAAGCTATCCATGTAAAATCAGGTATGAAATCAATTACTGCGGCTAAAGAAGGCGCTCCATACCCAGTTGGAACACCAATTCCTACTATGAAATTAAGCAGCGATATCGAAAACAAATAAAATGATGCAAGTACTAGAAGCAGCAGCAAGTATAGCAGTCCTAATTTGGGCGTGCTATACACTGCTCTTCTCCGTACATTCATGTTCTAATCCAAATAAATGTAATAAAAATTGTAAATGTTATGAGTAAAATGTCAGCTAAGACGCGTTATGAAGCATTCAGTGAGTGGCATAAATGGGCACAACACAAGTACCCAATTATGAAGAAAAAGAAAAAAGCACGCCCTGATTATATGACGTATGGAGCGCAGAATGACTATTAAACCTATAGATATTCTTCATATGTTAGATGATGAAGATATAGCCCAAATGAGGCAAATTGATCTTCATCGTTTATGTACCGCTATTACTCTCGATTTACAATTAGAGCGAGAAAGAGTAAAAGGACCTGAGGTATTTTTAGCATAGATTTGGAGGGGCGAAAGCCCCTTCATATATTCACCCAAATAAGGAAATAGAGGTTATGCTTTGGAAATTGACGACTGTAAACAAATACGGAAACTTTAGAAGCCGTATTGTACATTCAGAAGGCGCTTTAACAATTGGTCGTGGATTCGGCCCCTTTGTAGGGGCAAGGCGCTTTCGCTATGAATCAAGAACACCATACCATGGTATTATGACTTCACCAATTGATGGTAAAAAATACCTCACACCAGATTGGATTGAGGTTCACCCCGAAACTACACTTATAGATATTGTTTACAATGCTCCTGAGCCCGAAAAAGAAAAACCAACACAATGGGATTTCAAATCGGAATCAAGCGATGCTGTTTACAAGGTTCGTTTCAATGGTGTTCGTTACAGCTGTTCTTGCCCTGGTAGCTGGAGAGCTAAGGATCGTGAGTGCAAACATATTAAACAAGTAAAAAATGGCTAATTACATATCACTTAAAGGAGGCAAATATAAATTATATTTAGCAGCACTCCAAAACGATAAATTAAATTTACTTAAAGTAGGAGTTACTAAATTTGTTGATGCTAAGAATAGATTTGTTTACAATCACCAAGCATTCACTGAGGGTATTGAACAAGATTCCTATATTAATATTTTCCCTAATATTACAATATGCGACTCAGTAATAGTTGGAAGTAAAGAACGAGCTGAAGAACTTGAAGCTATAATTTTAAGTAGGTGGGGTGATAAGGATTTTTGGGTTGAAAGTAAATTAAGTGGTATTACTGAAGTACGAAAATACACTTCACAACGTTATGCAATTGCTAAAAGTGTTATAAATGGCGCGAGGTAAAGATGTTATAAATGCACCTATAGTAATGGTTTGGAAAACCTCAAATCGTTCTAATGCAGTGACTAAAATTAAAAAATTCAATGGTTACCACATTGATTACGTTTTAAGTACCCATAGCAAACTCCCAGGAGTACCTGAGGATGCTATTATACTTGAACTTGGTATTGGTAGAAAATTTTACGAGTTGTGGAAGAAAAAATATAAATTAGATTAATTATGAATATTTTACAAGAAATTAAACGATTGCGAGTTGAAATGAACGAGGCATACGATAATGGTGACCCTGAATTGGGTGATTACCTTATTGATGAAATTGATATCTTAGCTAAAATTTATAATAGTGGTTTGAGCTATGATGAATACCAACGTTGGGTCTCCAACAACGAATATCTACATGAATATAACCCACTCCCAGAAGCGATTCGTGAGGAAGTAATTGATGTAGCTAAAAATTCTAAGTTGACTAAGGAATTGGTTGATAAATGGAATGAACACCTCGATTTTGATTTACACGAGAAACTTAAAACCTATGGCTTTGTAGGTTCAGCTCGTTTATATAAAATCTTCTCATTGAAATGAGACGAGGACCAAAACGAATTGAAATCCCAGGCAAAAAGTGGAATGAAAAATTTATCCATGAAAAGAAAACGTGGCACGTTGTTCATAAATTAGACAATGTTGTTTATGCTGTTTGCGAATTAAGGCCTGGAGTGGTTGGAGGAGCAGTGGAAAGGTTTTATATTTAAGTATGAAAATAACTGAAGTTAAAGGTATAGTTAAAATTGCTTATGCAACTGTTGATTCTGATTTGGTAAATTGGAGTTGGAATTATATTAATGATGAGATTAAACTTAAATATTCCAAAAAAAGTGCTTGGATATATTTTATAGTAGTTGATGGTATTATTCGTAAGGTAGGAGGAACAGGTATGGCCGTAGTAGATAGAGCTCGTTTCTATCAAAGTGCTAATTACTGGACTGATAAACCTGGGTATTGCAATGCTGCTACAAATCCTATCATATTCAAATACTTACAAGACAACAAACAAGTCACCCTATACTCAGTCCCTGAACATATTAAACCTATCTCTGTTAAAGCTATAATCAATGGTTCTGAAAGAACTTTGAATGTTAATGTTGATTTCCGTCCATTTGAAAAGTTATGGAGAGAAGACATTGAAAAATTTAATTTAGAAAATAATCGCGTAGATGAAGATTTAAATTTGGATGGTAAATCACTTCAAATTACTTTGAGTAATATGGGACTTAAAGAAGTTCATATTAGAGATAATAAACGTATTCCTGAGGGTAAAAAGTACATTCAACAGGGTAAAAAATGGGTTTTAGTATGAGGGTAGCAGTTATAAGTTGTAAAAAACAAAAACAAGAGTATCCTTGTAAAGCTGATGAGATGTACTCTAAATCATTTGTTTATAGAGCACAACGTAATTTTATCAAACCTGCTTATGACCAATATTTAATTTTATCATCAAAATATGGTTTAATCAAACCCGATAAAATGATTGAACCATATGATAAGTCAATTTATAAAAATCCTACAATTAATTTTGATAATACAGAATTAGTAGAAGACACTACTACATTTTGGAATCATATTGAAGCTAAATTAAATAAACTTATTAGTTTAGGATGTGAAATTGATTTTCATACCTCAAATGATTATTATCAGCCTCTATCTAAAGAGATTAAAACTAAAATAAATCATATTAAACAACCTAAAGCATTTGGTTTGACACAAACTGTGTATAATGAAGCTGAGCAAATGTTTAAGGATGGGGGTGATTTGGATACTTGTCTAACTCATATTACTAAAAAACGAACTAGTAAATATAATGAGCAACCTAAATGGTTTTACCATCCTGAATTTGGGAGGTATTTTGGTAAAACATCTGATTTGCATCGTAAATATCCTAATGATACAGATGAGGGCACACTATACATGTTATCTACATTTAGGGCTAAACAGCATAAAGGGTGGGTATTAGAAGTAGAATTACTTCCATTTCTTGAAAAAAAAGAAAACGGTACGTGGAGACTCAAGAAATAAGTCGTATATTCAATCAATAAATAAAAGTTATGGCAAAGAAGGAAAAAGGAATTCTAACAAAAGTGTATGCTCAAGCAAAAGAAGCAGTTGAGCAAGGTAATCTAGATCACGCTCGTGATCTATTCGATTTTGGCATTCTTAAAGTAGCCGATAAACGATTTAATGATAATCTATCAGTAGACGAAAAAATTGAAGGCGTTAAAGTTGGAGTATGGCTTGAGCGTTTTTGGTATGGTTTGGAAAATAATAATTTGTTGCTATGAAATATATTAAGCTTACAGGCTGGGGTAATAACAAAACACACCTTATCCCAGTAAACAAAATCACCTGCTTTACAGACGAAGGTAAATACACCTCAGTTCGCTTAGTAAGTGATAATACAATCAATGTAATTGAAAACATTGGTACAGTTGAAGAACTACTTGACTTGGCTGGTGCTAAGTTTTATGATGAATTAGATATTATAGATAAAACTGGTGGTGAGGATGCTTGGGATGTAACACCTTATGGTCCTGATGATGACTTACCCTTCTAATATGGCTGAGAAAAAAGGAGACTTAATTAAATTAAAATATGATTTCAACGAATCATTATCTTGTGAAATTCAAAGCGGTGACAATCGGGTACGAATCACTGCACGTGAATTTAGGAGTTGGAATGGTGAACGTTATTTACAAGGAAATGTATATAAAGGTCCTATCTATTATTATGCTACCAATGAAATTGTTAAAAAACCTCATAAATTGGGTATGTTGTTCAAACACGACGTTGACCCCAGACAAGCAAAACAACCACGACCTCGAGGTTCCTTCCAATTTTAAAGTAACCTATCCACCAAAATGGGAACAACGCCAAAAGATGACTCAAAAACAGAAGACAAATTACTTCAACAAGTGGGCATCAAAACTATAATTACGCACGAATCTGATTACGAAGACTTCACAGATGAAGAATGAATATGTATTTTGGGATGAGCAATGGCAAGAACATACCGAACAAAAGACGAACACGAACGGAGGGGCATCTGGCTCAACTGATTCGAAGGAAGATGACTCAAAAAAGTCATAGTAAAATAAAGTTTGATAGAAACGAATTGAAACGTGAGGACCGAAAAAGTCCTCACTATATTTATTGAACGTACATGAGTTGGCTTATCAATTATACCTTAATAGGTATCGCTTTTCAAGGGTTAATGCAGTGGAGTGCTTCTAAAATTAGCACCGAAAATATGTTTAACCATAAGGAAAGAATAATGTTGATAATAGGTTGGCCAATTGGTGTATTGGGATTTATTTATAGTTTTATTGTAAGTTTTAATAAACGCAATGAGTAGGATAGAAGAAATAATGCATAAAGCTTGGGCAAAAGGTATTCAACATGAAACCATGTCTATAGCCCAAGAATTAAAAATAGAAAATCCAAAAATGGAAGTAAATGAACGTTATGAAATAGCTTATAAAAAAGCAAAACAGCTTAAGGCTTCTTCCAACGATATTTAATCTCTAAATACGTATATATAAAATTAAATTAAAGAATTATGGTAGTGTTTTTATCGTCTCTAGCCCTTATCCTATCTTTACTAGGATTAGCTTTAGGGTGGCTTGAGGTAAATAAGTTGCAAACTCAAATTAAGGATTTGAATGAGCAGATTGGTAGGTTAAAGTATAATAATCGTAAGAGGTATTATAATAAGCCGAAACCTCAAGGCAAGCAGTTGATTAAAGGTTAAATAAAAATGAGCGCTTAATTGCGCTCATCTCTATTGTTGACTGTTGTGGCTACTATTCGATTGTATTGTTCTATTGACATTTTAGTTCGCGTGTGAATTTCAACGTGATCGTCAAAGATGTAAACTTGGCGTTTAGTGGTGGGTGTTTCGCTTACTGGGTGTGTGGCAAAATTGGATGTTGAACAACCTGTTAAAACCATTGCAACCCCAATTGTGAATAAAAGTTTTTTCATGTGTTTTTGTTTTAGGGTTAATTTATTGTGACTATAAATATTAGTTAGTCATATTTAAGTCATATAAATGTACAAAACGTCATATGACGTCTCACGTTATTTTACATATCTATAGTAAAAAATTATGAATATAAAAAACTATATAGCATTTTTTATTTGGTTAGGAGTATCTATCCCTTTAATTATGATGTTTATTTGGATAATTAATCACCAATAACATTTGAAGGGGTGAAAGCCCCTCCTTATATTTATCAACATGAAAAAAATATATGTTCTTTTAGCGCTGTTAATAAGCCTCGTTTCAACAGCATCGCACTTAGCGGGTGGTGATATCCAATATCGTTATATTGGTGATTCAACCGGAATTCCACGCCATTATAAGGTAATCTTACGTGTTTATAGGGATGTAACTGGTATTGGTTTGCCAACAACAGAAACAGTTACAGTAAGTTCTAATTGCTATGGTAATATAAATATTCCGATGACATTAGCCCCAGGCTCAGGGATTGTGTCACCAACTTTGTTTGATTGTGTTGTATCAACCCCAACCTATACTAAAACATTAGAAGTTTACATGTATGTTGGTTATGTAACATTACCAGGTAATTGTAGTACTTATCGTTTTTGGTATCAAAATTGTTGCAGACCAGGTGGTATTACAAACATAGCAGGTTCAAGTGGAGCTGGTTTTTATTTTGATGCTGAATTAGATAATGCTTCACAGGGGCAAAATTCATCCCCTGTATTTGTTAGTGAGCCAGTTAGAGCATTTTGTGTTGGTAACCCATTTAATTGGAAACAAACAGCAATTGAAGAAGATGGTGATTCAATAGTTTATTCACTTATCAATTGTAGACAAAATGCTTACCCTAACCAAACAGATATTCCCTATTTAGCAGGATGGACTACCCAACAACCTGTAACATCAGCTTACTTTAATATTGATCCTGTTAGTGGTTTAATTACATTTTTACCTACAGCAACAGAAATTGATGTATTATCTGTATTAGTTGAAGAATATCGTTTTGATACAATTTGGGGTTATTGGTATAAAGTAGGAACGGCATCGCGTGATATGATGATTAGTATCTCTCCTAACTGTAATGCTATTGCCAGTCAAGGTGTCCAATATGATACAACATTATATGCTCAAGACACCCTAACAGCCTACCCAGCAATTTATGCTGAATGTGGTGATACAATGGTAACATTAAAGTTCCATATTGCTTTAGATTGCTATTCAGTTAATCAACAAGATTTTAGAATTACTGGGCCTGATAATCAACCTCGAGCTATTACAAATATAATCGCTGATTGTGATGTAAATGCTGAAACCGATTCACTACAAGTTACATTTTTTGCTGGATTAACAGGGGGTAGATACTATTTATATTCTAAAAAAGGAATGGATGGTAACACACTAATCAATAAATGTGGTTTACCTATGGCTGAATTTGATACTATTGTAATATTAGTTAGTGAATGCCCCCCACCACCACCTTTACCAGACCCAGGACCCATAGATCAAGAATTAGAACCAGTCCCACCAAGTCCAGATCCTAAACCAGTAATTATACCTAATGTATTTACTCCTAATAGTGATAATGTAAATGATTTATTTACAATCGAAAATCTAATGGATTGGCAATACAGAGAACTTATGATTTTTAGTCGTTGGGGGCAAATGGTCTACTATAATTATGACTACAAGAACGATT
>Ga0208795_1000061_pt1 | contig 46287 bp, 52 predicted proteins | sample CB_VirMetaG_6_FD_184541 | JGI IMG/M metagenome (GOLD analysis project Ga0208795, IMG submission 184541) | Freshwater to marine saline gradient viral communities from Chesapeake Bay - CB_1508_2 Viral MetaG (SPAdes) (version 4) | ecosystem: Environmental > Aquatic > Marine > Coastal | place: USA... | reverse complement strand
GATCGACATTGAGCGGCGCACCTTCGCCCAATCCGTTGACGAGTTGCGTGAGCTTACGAAGGTCAAGCTCACTCCTGAGATCGCCATCCGGGTTCTGCAGCAAACCTACGCCGACAAGCTCGGCACCCCAATCCGTGACAAGCGGACTGGCGACAAGCGCCCCCGTGAGCTGAGCGACCTCACCGAGATCGGCACCATCCGCAGCCACTACTCCGGCAACACCGGGCTGGGGATAAACGACATCCCCGGCGTTCGTGGGACTGCGTATGCCCTGTTCAACGCCATCACCCAGCATGCCACCCACGACGGAGGCCGTGCAAAGGACTCCACCGAGCGTGCGCGTGCTCGCCTCGAATCTCTTTGGGGCGGCACATCAGCGAAACGCATTGACCGAGCTCGGGAGGCTTGCCTGGCGCTGGTGTGAGCATGCACCCAAGTGGCCGGCACCCCCGGCCTTTTCCTTATTCTTTTTCCCTAATGAACATCCCTGATACTCCTGAGCAACTCTTTGAGCAGCTCGGGGACGAAACAATCCGAGAGCTGTTTCCAAATTTCGATAGCCTTTCACCTACTCAAAGAAAAATCGTGCAGGTTTTTCACACTGAGTTGACAAAAGGTCAGCTAAACGATGAGACATTCATGGAAACAATAAGTCTATCGATGCATCTGTGGGGCTACTTTAATCGCGCAGCTTGCCTGCAATTATCAGATTTAATTGAGAGCAATACCAACCACAGGAATGAAGTCTCTATAGAGTTGATAACTAGCCATTTAGATGCAGCGCGTGTCAATCAATTCATCGATGCGTGCTTAAATCTATATGATGCTGCTCCTGAGTGTATCTTACACAAAGAAGGTGGTAGTACTTACCACTTTAGCAGGCACAGCTCCCCTTGAGCTTGGCAGACTGAGCGTACGGGGTGGAGCGAGACTCTCCGAGCCCGCCGCTTTTATCGACTACGGAATTGCCGTTGCTTTTTGCATGTCTTTGTCTGCATTTGAGCTTTACGAGCTTTGCAATACCATTACAGGCACAGTGCTTTACTGCACATGTGCTTCAGCCACTGAGATTCTTCACGCTAATGCCAGACTTCGCACTCTTGGATTCACTAGCCGTTACTACCCAGCAGGAACCTTCAAAGCGCCTTGCTTACACGATCCACGCTAAGGGTGGCTACATCGCAGCAAATCACGGGCCTAAAGGCCCTCCGATTGCTTTAGTCAAAGACGTCACCCGAGCCACACGTTTTACCGAGTCCATTACCGCACATCGCCGTGCCGCCGCTTTGGAAGATCTGGGGTGGAGCGGCTTGACTGTTGTCACTATTGAACTTCCGTCTTTATTTCATACGCATGCCTAAACCACTTCTTGCTGATCGTTACACCGAACTCATCGAACGAGCCGAAGCCCAGTACCAACGTCGCGGCTTCGCTAAGTGGGCCGATCTCGCCCACGAGCTTGGTGTATCTCGACAGTGCGTGCAACAGATGATGCAGCGAGCTGTCGAACACAGGCTCATCACAACCGAGGATCTTGATCGTTATCGCTCCCCTGACTCCCGCCGAGCACTAGCTCGTACTAATGAGGCCTTGCGCCGAGAGCAGGAGAAGCACCGCATCACGCTGACGCTTCTTCCTGACAATCACGCCTGGCTCGAGTGCAAGCTTGCTGCCAGTTCACAAGGCACCACTCGCAGCGATTTGATCAACGCCGCTTTGACCCACTACCGCAACAACATCAATGCCTAAAACCGAAAACATCTGGACTTCCGTTGCACGCTATTGCAGCGAGTTAGCTCCTGTTGTCGGCCCGCTGCTCAGCGCTGCCGCCGAGACCGCCGACGCCATAGACCGCGCTTCAAGTGGCGAGCAGCGAGCCTCCCGCACGGTGCTCCCCATCACTTACGAGGACGACTAAGCAGCTCTTTTGAAGAATCACACTGATCCACTCACTTTGGGTGACGATCAATTCCTTGAGCGTGCCCGCATGATGTGTGCGTCCAAAATACCGCACGTCAATCGTCAATCTGCCACAGCGCACTTACGGCGGGGTAGTTATCCGGGCACGCCTTATCACTGTCCTTTATGTGCTAACTGGCATGTTACTAAGTACAACAAGTTACAGATTAAAAAGTTCGCACGAAGATTGTCTCGTCTGCTTCGATCAAGCTGAGCATTTGTTTGGCACCGCCCTCTTCGTTTCTGTATTTCTTCATGCGACTTCTCAGATTTATTCGGCTTTTACCGACCAAGCTCCCATTATTCAAGCCCACGCAACTGGAGAATTTACAGGCCCCTGAGCAGCATCTTGGGGCTTCGGCCCCTCTCCCCCCTCCCAGCCCAGCAACCCTCGATCGATTAAACGATGACATCCCCAACCATCTCGACGGCTACAAAGACCACCTCTCCCGCTGCTACGCGGCTCATTTTGATTGCTGATCTCAAGCAAGAAATCAAAGAGCTAGAAGTCGAAATGAAGAGAGAAGTTGAGCTTTTAGAAAAGGAGATTCCTTTGTCTATGACGGCATCAAATGCACACCTGTCGAAACTAAACTGTGGAAATATGGGAATGAAACAAAAACCGTAATCAAAGGAATCCAGGAGCGTGCGCAGCTTGACGGCAGTGCGACTCAAGAAAAAACAACCTCACTTCGATTTACTTTCTGATGACCAATCAATTCGTACTGCCTTGTATTGGAAGCACCATTTATCTTCATGGGGATGAGGTTAAAAATAGGGCTGTAAACCTAAGTCTCTGCATTGCAATTGAAAAGGAAAGATTTAAGCGGTACCCAGACAGCAGAGGGAAGCCCTGCCTTCGTTTTTACTTCGAGCAAGGAATCGAAATAAACTGGGTTTATCACCGCGAGGAAGATCGAGACCGAGATTTTGACCGCATCCTTTATATCCCAACAGCCTTACAAAAGGAGAACAACTGATGACTGAGCCAAAGGGATTAAAAACCTACCCAATTTTCAATCAACCAGAACCTTCTGGCTGGAAGTGCTATTTGTTTGGAAACAGACCCGATGGCCAAGGGATGATTTACTTTCCAGTAAAGGGTCAAGTTCCCAATCGTTTCGTAAGATTTATGATGAAAATTTTCTTCTCCTGTCTTTGGGTGAGAACAACCAATGACTGACCATCCACTGACTGATGAGATACTTTACGAAAAGTTCAATGGTGTTTATCATGGCAATCTAATTATTTTTGATGCTGATGACATGCGAGCCGTAAAATCTTTTATTGTTGAACTTCAAAAAGCAATGCGCCCAGCAACAACAACAACAACAAAGGAGGACAACTGATGCCTAAAACTTTTCTTGATCCACTTTACGAGCAACAAAAAAAAGAGGTTTTGAACTTCTTAGATCAACTTGTTTCAGACATTAAAAAAGGAAGTGTTGAGTTATTGGAGGCAGAAAGAACACCCTTAAGCGACTATATCTTCAATGAAGATACTGGTATCGGTGAGTGCCGGAGAACAGGCATTGAAGACGTTTCAATCAAGTTCTTCCGCACCACCACCACCACCACCCAAGAGGACAACTGATGACTGAACACCCACTGACTGACACAATCTGCGAAGAGCTTTCTTGCTTTCCCTTTGAGGATTGCGATGAAGAAGGGATTATGACGGACATGCGAGCTGCTGCTGACTGGCAGCTTGAGAAGGTGATTACAGCCTGGGAGCAGTGCTTGGAATCACCAAGGACTGACATTCAGGATCTTCTTGATTTTGGTCAAAAGTTGAAAGCAATGCGCCCAACAACAACAACACAGGAAAACAACGATGACTGACCAACACCCCCCGAAGCCACCGAGCCTGAAGGAGTTGGCTCTGGAAGACCTTGAAGTCTTAATTACTGATCTCGCCAATCACGGCATGGGGTTCAAGGCGGGGAACATCCGTCGCGCACTGGAGGCACTTCCTGATGACTAACCAACACCCACTGACTGACTCTTTCCTTCAAAGTTACTACAAATACGGCGATGGTCCTTACGATGAGGATCAAATGCGTGATGTTGCTGATCGGCAGTTGGAGCAGGTGATTGAATGTCTTAAGTCACAAGAGGCGTTTCTAGGCAGTCTTTACTACAACAAGACCACTGGCGTGATTGCCATAGATTTTGAATCTATTGAATGTTCTTTGAGACAAGCAATGCGCCCAACACAGGAGGACAACTAATGACTGGACTACTATACCTAAATGATACACATAAAATCCGTAATTTAAATGAGACGGACTTTGCGTACTCTTTTCAGTTTTGGATTGATAATGGAACTCAACATGAACTTACTGGTGAGTGGAGTGATTGGGAGTTTTTGAAATTGTATGATACTCGTGATGAAATAGAAACTATAATTGATGATAAAAATTCTTCGTGGTTTATTATTCATCAAATAAATGATAAGTTTGCTTTGATTGATTTACGCAAAGGGAAACTAAATGACTAACCAACACTCCATCACTTCACCAAGGCTCGCATCAACAATTCAACGGACTGAGCGTGGCTGGGCTGGCCATTTCTGTTTTGCCAATTCTTGCCGCTTCAGGCGCAACACCCTGCTGGAATGCGGGGACACACGGATTGTTGTCAGCACTGTTGGCCTTTTTAGGACCAGCAAAAGCTACGACTTCTTGCCTATTAATAAAGAGTATCACGCTGATCCTGAAGATGATCGGTATTTTGAAACGAAGGCATTCCATGCTGTTTTTGATGGTCGCTATTGGGATGCCGATTTCTCCCTTGAGATTTCTTTCGAGTCTCCGTGGTGTATTTCAGAGGTTGACGCGGATATCCGCGTCGCGAATGATCGCGCAAACGATCAGCACGAAGCGGTCGTTTGGGAGATCAGCGCCAGGCTAGCTTCCGGCGACACCGACTTTGCCCGCTCAGGACAAGCAATCAATCAACTGGAGAATAACTGATGGAGGACAACTGATGCTTACTAAAAACTTTGAATGGCTTCAATCAGAAGTTTCAGATCACGTTAAAGCTGATCGCGTTGCGCAAGGTAGCTACGAAACATGTTTTATTGGTTGTCTCGCCAACGGCCACGACGACCCTGAATTCATTGAGAACGAATATGGCATCCCGTTTATGGTCACCCGGATCGCTGAATCGATCTTTGAGGGGTTACCTGCGGATAAAGCGGTGGATTTCTTTGCTGCGATTCCTCAGGCTATTGGCTCTGACAACAAAGATCTGACCATCGTCGGCTGGCAGTTCCTCGCAGCAGAGCTGCGAGCGTTGCCGCCCGTTCCTGATGATATTCAAGCCGTTATTTACTTAGTCATTAAGGGGATAGATTTGTTGGCAGAAGGCAAGGAGTGGCCTGACGCCACCCGCGCTGCTTGGTCCGCCGCCACCTACGGCACCGCCACCGCCACCTACGCCACCTACGCCGCCTACGCCGCCACCTACGCCACCTACGCCGCCGCCGACGCCGACGCCTGTGCTTCCACCCGCCTCCGTCAGCGCGACACTCTGCTGAGGCTTATCAAAGAAGCTCCAATTAACACCCAAGAGGAAAACTAATGCCTGAGGTCAAATTCAGCCTTTTAACCCGCTTGCACGGTCAAGCGCACTACGGATAATCTGCGCTGAGGTGTGGGTCTTACCAAACCCAGTGGCTGCGCAAAGAATCGGAGCCTTACGGCCTGATCGATACGCAGCTCGGATGTCCTCAATCGCTTGGCGCTGGCGGGGTCTAAGAGTCATGGAGACGATCCATCTGACCAGGCGCATCGATAAAGCCAGCCAAATACAAAGACAGCCGCATTGACTTGTCTAAATCTCTTGCTAATTTAATTGTTACCCAAATGCAATCTTCATAAGAAGAATTCACTGGAATACCCAAAGATTCAGCCCAAGGCTGTAATGCTTTATCCTGCCGCAACGAAACGGAAGCAAGTTTCATGTTATGTGCGATGACAGATCGGCCTTGGCTTTTGTACTTTCGCTGCAAATACTCCCAGTGCTTTATTGCAGCTTGATTGAAGTCTCGAAGATGGCGAACACTAGAAACACGTTCCGCCATGGATTGCTGTTCGCGTTTAATTAAGGCCTTGACTTCATCCGACAACTCACCAGTGGGTGTCAACGGCCTAGGTTCAAACATCCGATTTTCGGAGGTTTCAAACGGTGGGTCAGGAGTAGTGTCTGCAGAGGGAATCGGTGTCTTTATATCGCTCAATTTGCGTTTTTAGCAATGATTAGCCCTCAACGTCTCGTCACTGCAATCACAGCTGGATTCTTGTCAGCCGTTGATTCGTTAGAAGAGGATGAACTGAGAATGCTCGTAAAGGAGATCATCAATGAAAATTGACCCACGTTTTCAGGTTGGCATCTTGAGCCAAACCAGGGAGCCAGCCACGCTTTGCTGGCAGGCAATGCACCAGGATTACTCTGAGGGCTGGGTGTTTTACGACCAACTGCTGAGCGAGCCAGACGCTGGTGATCGAATTGTCAAGCACCTACTGCTGGGAGGTCGCGGCCATTATGGCCCACTCGAACACGCCAGCATCACGTTTGCCGTGGGCTATTTCCCTCACTCGGTGATTCAACAGGCTCGAACTCACAGGGTCGGCACAAGCTGGGACGTGCAATCAATGCGCTACACCGGCCAGCGCATTGCTGCTGTGGCTGAGGGCATTGTCGATGTCGAGGAAGCCTTTTACCTGCGACCTGTTGGTAATTACACCAACCGCCAAGGCAAGCGATACACATACGACGAGCGACTACGAGCTAAGGATCTGCAGCACTGCGAGGATTCTGCTCGGCGCTATAAGCAAGCTTTGGATGCGGGTATTTCGGAGGAACACGCTAGAGGAGTGCTGCCTTTCGATTACCGTCAACACTTTGTCGTGACATTTAACCTTCGCAGCCTCATGCACTTTCTTGACCTGCGGGGCAAGGCTGATGCACAGATAGAGATTCATCAGCTGTGTCAGTTGATGATGCCTCATTTCGCAGAGTGGATCCCACCAGTGCACGACTGGTACACAAAAAATCGCTGGGGTAAGGCCCGTCTAGCACCATGACAAAAGAATCACGCCGCCTCAAGAGGGGATGCCACCGGCTCTCGCGCCTGCGTGGCTTAGTTCATGCGTTCCCCCATCGCATCAGGACAAGACTCCTCCTGTTGATTGGGTTGAAAACAGAACTTAGCACAATCTATGAACACTTCTGACACAGACAGAGCATGAAGCTGCGCTGTCGGTATGTGCCGCTATTCCACCAACCTGCATCAAGCAGAGATCTACCTGGATTAGATGTTGCCTACTTCATAATAATCCGTACTCTTACCTGTTAGTCTGAACCTGTCTGAACACAATAGGAGCTTCGTGGTAGACCGTGTCTATGGCCCCGACGGTCTGAATGAACGGCAACGCATCGCCGCCAACTACCTTGCTCGGGGCACCACCATCCGCGAGACAGCTCGCAAGATCGGTGTCAGTGAGAAATCGATCTACACCTGGCGTCAGCGCACCCCAGTGCAGCAGGCCATCTCACGCATTCAGCAAGACATGCTTTCTGAGACCGGCGGCATGAACATCAGCACGATTCCTGATGCCATCAACGTGCTGGACGCCATCATTAACGACGAAAACGCCCGGGCAGCCGATCGCATCGCAGCGGCCCGGACCCTGATGAGTGGAGCACAGGCTTATCAGGAACGTCGGATCCTCGAGCGTCAGATCCAAGATCTGGAGCGCCAGCTGCTTCGCCTCACGGCGTACAACGACCCCGACGAGATCGAGCCTGCTCCCGAGACCGACGACGTCATTGACATCTGATGGTTTCCGTTTCTGCCCTCCGCAAGCGCGTCGAACGGTTGCAGACAGAATTGGAGCGACGCAAAGCGCGAGCTGCCAATTACGAGTCCGGTATAGCCTCCACGTTGCCCACAGTCGAACACTGGACTGACTTCGCACGTCGCACCTGGATCCGCACAAGTGGGACGGTGGCACCTTTTGACCCGTACCCGTACCAGGAAGAGCTGGTCCGGTCGATCAACGCCAACCCCAACACGCTGGTCAACAAATCACGCCAGACCGGTGTTTCCGAGACCGTCTGCAATTACCTGCTTGACCGCGCGTTGACAGAACGAGGCTTCGCTGCGGTAATCTTCAGCAAGACGCAGCAGGACGCCTCCGAGCTCGGCCGGCGTGTGCGTGCGATGGCGAACAGCCTGCGGGGCGAGACCATTCGCTACCTCACTGATAGCACTACGCAGCTGGCGTTTGAAGGCCGGGGTACGCTGTACTTCCTGCCGGCCTCACCCCGAGCTGCCCGGGGCATCCCGAGCTGCTCCGTTCTGTTCATGGACGAGGCTGCCTATCTTGAGGGCGCTGCAGAGATCTACCGCGGCGCCATGCCCACACTCTCCATGGTGGGTGACGCCGCCAAGGTGATCGTGGTCTCCACGCCCGACACCGAACAAGACTGGTTTGGCCAGCTCTGGCACACCGACGAAGGCAACTGGAACAAAGTCGCCATCCACTACTCGCAGCACCCGATCTACGGTGCCGACCCCGACTGGGCGCGTAAGACTCGTGAGTCTCGCCGCATGACCATGGCGGCATGGAACTCCGAGTACGAGCTTCAGTTTGGGGCCACTGATACCCAGATCTACCCCAATGAGCTGATCAATAAAGCCGCGAGGGGTCACTGGCGTGAGTGTGGATCGATTAACCGTAGTTATGTCATAGGAATTGATCCCAATGCCGGCGGGAACGACTATTTCGTAGCAATGGTGATGGACATAACTTCCACGCCCTACGAGATCGTTGGTATGTATCGAGAGAACGGCAAGAGTACTGATTACAGCTTGAAGCATGTAAGTGAGCTAATAAAGGACTACATGCCTCAGCGTGTAATTGTTGAAAAACAAGCGATGGGTGCTGTTATAGCTGAGGCATTGCAGAACATATTACCTAATTACGCCATTGAGACTTTCAACACGAGCAGGTCGTCCAAAACCGTAGCCACAGATCGAATTCTTTATATTCTCGAGCGGGATGAGTTGATCTTTCCTTCGGGCATTATCGCAGACGAGCTACGAGCATTTCAACAGCAGGAGAACGGTGCCCGGCAAGCTGCTAACGGAGCGCACGACGACACTGTGATGGCGCTGGCGTTTGCTTGCTCTTTAATTCCAGACACTCCAGTTACAGCAAGTTTCTTCGACAACATTTAGAATGTTGCGGGGGATCCGTCTTTAAGTCCCATGGTCGCGTATATTCGTATAACCGAGAGCGTCGGCAGCGGTACGTATCGGTGGAGGCTCAGACCGTAGCCCAGTCTTGAGTCTCTGTATTTAACCAAACCTGAATTGCGTGTTCTCTATAAGGGGACCACCATTTCTGTTGCCTGAACCAATGGCGCCAGTCGTTTTCGCTCCCTTTTGCTTGGTTGCAGCAGGCGCAACAGCACACAAGGTTGCATCTGTCAGTAGACCCACCTCGACTCCGAGGGCGCACATGATCTAGCGTGTCTCCTGGGCGGCCGCAATAAGCACAAAGGGATCCCCAGCTACTGAGGATCCCTTCGCGAAATTGCTGTTTGGCTTGCCGCTTGGTTAGGAGACTCGACCCATCGATTTGATGGTCAACCATTCCTTTTTGGGTGGCTTACTCAGTTTAACTGTCTGAACCGTAGTACAAACCCAGCAGTCAGTTACCAGATACCAATCTACATTACCAGATACAGCTGCGTGTTACCAGATAATCGAGTCAGTTACCAGAGCAATCTGTATCTGGTAACAGTAGCGCTAGGATTAGCACAGCTCCCTTGAGCCCTTCATTCCATGGCCACGCAAACATCAGAAGACTACCGGAATGATGGTGCGTTAATTAACACACTTACAGGTTTAGGCGTAGCTAAGAAAGACAAAACAGTTGCTACAAAAGTACGTTTTAACGCGCTTCTTACTGAAGCTGAACTCGAATCTTTATACACCAGTGGCATCCCACGTCGCTACGTCGATGCCATCGGCGATGAGATCCTGCGTCATGTACCCACAATTGCTTTAGGTGGAGACGCAGCGAGCGACAGTGCTGCCATGCTCACCTCGTTTAATCAATATCTCCAGACAACACAGTTTCACTTTGCGCTTTCTGAGGTCATTAAGCTGCAGCGCCTTTATGGGGGCGCCGGCCTGGTCCTGCTCATTGATGACGGAGAGCAGCCTGCAGACCCGGTCAAGGTCAAGCGCATCCGCGGAGTGCGTGGGTACATCCCCCTTTCGCGGCACGAACTGATCCCCGAGGACTTCTCCATTACGGACTACTCCCGTCCTTCGCACTACCGGATCACCACCAGTCAGCGCATCACGCCAGAGCAGACCAGCGGCTACGTCAATCTTCGCGTGCACAGCTCTCGCGTAGCCCGCTTCGACGGTCTGTATCTGCCATGGAACCTGCGCTCCCGTAACACAGGATGGGGTCAGTCTGTGCTGCAGCTGATCTGGGAGTCATTCAAACGCTATGAGACCGCGATGTCGGGCCTCGAGGCCATGACGTCGGATGCCGATCTGTTCGTGCACAAGATCCCCGGGCTTTTCAACCGTATCGCCTCCGGCAACGAGAGCGATCTGCGTAAGCGTCTGGAGGCCAACAGCCTCAGCCGTAGCGTCTATGGCGGCATGGTGGTGGACACCGAAGAGGAGTTGAACTTCCTCAACCGAGCACTGAGCAATATCGCTACGGCTACGGACCCCTTCGTGAAGGATCTGCAAGCTTCTACGGGTTGGCCGGCCTCCATCCTGATGGGCGACAGCCCTGGCGGTCTGGGTAAGGAAGGCCGCTTTGAGGAGCGCATGTGGGCTTCACTAGTGGAGCAGTGGCAAGAGGTTTACTGCCGCACGCCTATCACAGAGGTCTTCAATTACATCCTGGCTTCGCGCGAAGGACCAACCCGAGGCCGTGTCCCCGAGTCCTGGTCGGTCCAGTTTCCCTCGGTCTTTACGCAGACCGATAAGGAGAAGGCCGAGCTGAAACAGCTCACGGCAGCTTCCGACATTCAGTACCTGCAATACGGTGTGCTCAACGCTCTGGAGGTCCGTGAGTCCCGCTTCGGCGGCACGGGGTTCAGCATCGATACAAAACTCAATGAAGTGATCACCGAGCAGCTCGCCGTGTCTGCGGACGCTCAATTCCAATCGCAGATGGCCGGCTATCAAGCCCAGCAGCAAGCAGCACAGCCACCTGAAGCTGTGGCTGAGCAGCCGGATGAGCAGCCGACAGCCCCCGAGGCTGGGGAGCAAGGCATCTTGCCGCCCAACCGCGGGGACGCGCACTTCGATTCTGCTGAAGGACTCCGCATCCGTATCACCCATCGTGTTGATGACGTCGTCGCGGGCCCTATGGTCGGCCCTGATGGGCAACGCATCGATAGCAGCTCCGCAGCTCCCATTCTGATTATTGGACCTCACCGCACCCGAGCGCGGAAGCTCTACCGAGCGCGCTTCAGCCTTGATAGTGCTATTACGGACGGCCCCTACACCACAGGGTTCAACGCACTCCGCGCTGCAAGGGCTGCGGTGCAGAAACTGTTTCCCGGGCAGAATGTAGTAGGGCTTTCACAGGTGCCCGATACCGAGGCTGACGCTTTCCGGGCTTACAACGAGGGGTACTGATCAATGACACAACCAAACATCACACCCCAGGGCTTTCGCACCGCGGCGTACCTGGAAAGCAAGTCCCGGATGGACTCTGCTCGGAGCCGCACGGGGAAGACTAGACGCCGGGTGACGTGCACCCCACCTAATGTGAAGTGCGGTGGCCGGTGCATTCCTCCTAATTGGGATTGCCGACTGAAGGGTAAAGGCCCGGATTCACATCTGAGGGCAGTTCGTACAGATCCTGTTAGTGGCTTGGCCAACATTGAGCGTGGTGTTAAGCGTATCTTTAAAGGTGTGCGTAAAGGGAGCTTTTCTGAGATCGAAGGTGGTAAGCGTGCCATCGTTCGCGGGGTTGTGAAGGCCACTCCTGGTGACATCCAGCGCAAGAAGAAACTGCAGGCGAATCTTGAACGCCGCGCTGGGGGCATCACAGTTGGCCTCGCAGTTGTTGGCTTTGGTTTATTCAGCCACAACCAGCTGAAGAGGGCACCCTTTTATCGAGATGGAGTGGGCCGCCAGATTGATGACGCGGTAGCGGCTGGGATTAACCGTGTGCTTGATACCACTCCTGGGATCGAAGGTCGGCGGGCTGAGAGGCGTGCTGCTGGCCGAGCTGCTGCTGGTGAGGCAGTGGCTAGAGCAACAGGAGAAGCAGCTAGAGGCCCTGAGGCTATGCGAGGTGCCGTACTTCGTACGCCTACTCAACTAGAACGTCGTGCTACAGAGTACGGAAACGCAAAAGTACTAGAGAATAAGATTAAAGCCTTAGATATTGAAGCTAAAGCGTTAGATATGAATGCCTCTACATGGAGGCAGAAAAACCTAGAAACTTTTTGGGGAGCTACTCGTACTAATGCGGGGGGTGCAGGTGACAGGAGTACCTTTTCCGGGCCCGCTACAAATGAGTATTTATCTCGCCAGTTTGGCTTTAAACTTAAAAAAGGTGATGATGCTACAATTGTACGACGTTCTGTCGCTACTGCGCTAAACCGTGAAGCGCGCAACTTACAAGCGTTAGCACGACAAGAAGGTGTAAATCTTAAAGATGCGAATTCTCGCAATGCTTTTTTAAACAGGGTTGTAGGGCCTAGCACAGCTAACTTCCCTGATGACGTACGAGAACGTGCAGTCAGTAACCTCGACCAAATTATCGGAGATGCTCCCCGAGGAGGCTCGACTGCAGTCAGCCGTAAGCAGCTCGCAGACACGATTTACAGAGATACTCGCGCTGGTTTCGATCAGTATTTTTGGCGAATCGCTGATGAAGTTCGTCAACCTGTAGGTGCTGCTCTTTCAGCTGAGGCACGCAAAGCTGGCTACAGCGATTTGTTGAATAGTGCACGTATTGGACAGTCGCGCTATTTAGCCAAGAGCTTGAACAAGCCTGAAGCAGTTGGAAACAAGATGGGTCAAGGCCTTAGTGATCTGATAGCCAAGGAGTATTACTCCACTAAGGTCGTCAGTAACCCTACGTTCACAGCCACAGATCGAGAGATCCGGCTCGCAGCATCCGAGCTCTCAGGGCGCAGCTTCAGCAATACAGCTCCCGCGGCTGACTATTTGAGGAGCAACGGCTTTGAGCGTTTAACCACTTTGCGGGGCTCTGCATCCCGAGTCCGTGCAAGCACACCTTCACCTGAGCGCCCAGACAGACCCGCGCGGCGACGCTCGAATGCTCAGCGCATCGCTGACTTAATGCGGCAGAAGAACAAGGATGGGACACCTAGGTATGCCACGCGTGAAGCTGCCGAGGCTGCGCTTAAGCGTATGCGGAAGGATGAGCTTCAACAAGCGAGGATTGACGCGTATCTAGCTGTAAGAGAGGACTTGCGGGGAAAGCCCTGTGGAGCTTCGCATATTCCGAAGGCCCATGAGTGTAAAAAAACTGCAAGCGGAACGTCTGCTTCTGAAAGCAAATCTTCTAAGTCCAGCAGCCGTGGTAAGAAGTTAGCGCTTGCGGCAGGAGCTGCGGCTATTGCAGGGGCTGCTGTTGTAGGTGGCAAAGCAACTTTTAAAAATAGGCAGAATATACCTTTGTACAAAAGTACAGCAAAGCATATTAACAACGGTATTCAGAAGATGTCTTCTAAAAAAGTTAGAGATACGATTAGTAAGCTCCCTGAAAAATATCAAGGACCGGCTAATAAACTGCTAGGCAAAGCCAAAGTAGGTTTGGCTGTTGTAGCTGCTGATGCTCAAGGGTTCAATCTGACAAAAGTAGATACGGTTAATAATTTTAGTACGTTTAAAAATCCTCGAACAGGACATGTCATGAGTGTGGGTGCGATTGATGACACACTTGTTACATTTGTCTCTACGCCCAGTGGTAAAGCAGGCTCTTTTGACAAATTCGGTATCGCGTTTCAGACAGATCTAAGTTTTGATCAAAAAGTAGGGCTGAGCAGAGCGCAGGGATTAGGTGTCGCAAAACAAGTTAAATCTATGTTTAAAGCGCAACTCAACGAAATGCCTGAAAATGCAGTTTTATTCAACAACCCATATAAATACGATGGTTTAGGTAACAAGCGTAATGCTATTTACAGAAAGTTTGGGTTTAAAGAATTAAGGGGCGTTCGCGGTGGCAATATGTGGGCTCTTAAAAACCTAGGAAAACTTACTGAAATCCCAGATGAGCAAGCTGACTATGTCGCTAAACTCATTCGAGGTGTTCGCGCTGACACTGCAGATCCGCAGCATACAAAGTTGAAACCTAATGCAACTCTTTGAGCGCTACAACAAAGCCCTCCGCCTCTCTGAGGACGTAACAATTTTGCAGCTCAATCGAATTCTCGACAACAGCTTCAATCGTTTAATCCGTCGTACCCGTATCCAGATTCGCAGTGGTAAGCCAGCTGCTGACCGAAACATGGCTCTCCTGCAAGAGTTCCGCCAACTTGTACCTGCGTTCAACCCACAGCGCACAGATGCCTACGACCGAGTCCTACGTGGGCTGCTTCGCAGTTCTCAACAAAAGGGAATTGGGGTGGCGCGCGACTCGATGCGAGAGCTCACACCTTCACGCCGGCGCATTGGCGTTTCTATTCCTATCGAGGCGACGGTTGCCGCTGCCGCACAGTCAAAGGGCTACCTACGCCGGCACGGCGAAACCTTTGCTGAGACTGCTACTGAGCTTGTTGCTCAGGGTGTAGCGGAAGGTCGCCCCACTGATGTCATTACGAATGATTTGCGCCTCCGCCTTGGTGTGGTCAAATCCCGAGCGGATGTTATTGCACGCACAGAGTCACTTCGTGCTTACAACAACGCCAGCAATCAGTACTACGCAGCTAACGGCATTGATCTAGTGATGTGGTATGCCACTAGCGATGATCGGACCTGTCCTATCTGTAACGCCCGCGCTGGGCGCATTTATAAGCGTGTTAATGCACAAGCTCCTTGCCATCCGAGGTGTCGGTGTTACCTAGCTCCCTGGGATCCCGAGATCGCAGCAATTGATGACACCTACGCCGCATTACCTCGACGCCACCGTGAAGAAGTGTCGAAAGTGGCAACTGTAGGCCCCGCTGATCTCAACAGAGCAGCAGTATTTGAACAGGTAGCCCCGCAACCCTTTGATACGCAGTAGCACAAATTGGCTATTCTGGGAGAAGCACACTCCAGGCCCATTATCATGCCTGCCACCGCCCGCCGCGCTAAGTCAGAAGCCTACGAGAAGGGCATCCGCGAGGGCACGGCGATGGCCAAGCGCTCCCGCGGTAGTAAACCTGCTGAGGAAGAGGAGATGGACATGGGCATGATGCCTGGCCACTCCCGTAAACGACGCAAGCCGGCGGCCGACGGTTACGGCATGAAGAAGCCCATGGATGGCGGCATGTACGGCAAGAAGCCCATGGATGCCGAGTGCGGCTGCGGTAAGAAGAAAGGCCGCAAGTGCGATGGCAGCTGCGGATCTATGCGTAAGCGCAGCGATTCGCTCACTCCGCAGGAGTACCTGACCGCTTGTGAGCTGGGTATCCAAGACCGCAGCGCGACCTACACCCGAGCTCGGTTGGACGCTGCTGAAGCCCGCAACGACTTGAAGTGCGGTAAAGGCGCTATTTCTGAGGGTGAGAAGTGCACTAAAGGGCCCGCTATCAAAGTAAAGCCGAAGAAGCCTACAAACAAAGAAATCCGTCAGATGGAGCGTAATTTAATTGCTAAAGCTGCAAGAACAGGTCAACCGCTTAAAACTTCTAAAAAGCAAACAGCTTTGCTGTTGCAAACACGTGGCACACAGACGAGAAGAACCACAAAACAAATTTTAACAAGAGTAAAAAGCAGCGCTCTAAAAACTGCTATTAAAGGAAATAAAAACAGTAAAGACCCACAAAACCAAGCTTTAAGTTCATTAGCTCGCCGCGAACTGTTTAATCGCCGACTGCAAACAGGAGCTCGTGTTCTTGGTGGTGCTTTAGCTGCTGGAGCAGTTGTAGCAAGCTCGCTAGAAACCCGTAAGCGTGACTCCATGTACGCCGCCGGTTTTGCCCCCGAACCCGACGCTCTCGCCATCTGACCATGACTTTGACTCCTGCTTCTTTGCGTCAAGACGCGCCGGGTAAGACTGGCTTCGTCAACAAAGAACTGCACGCAGAAGTCAAAGCCGCCGCCAAGCGCAAATTCAAGATTTACCCGAGTGCGTACGCCAACGCCTGGATGGTGCGCGAGTACAAAAAGCGCGGTGGCAAGTTCCGCAATGACGGCTTGGACAAGTGGTTCAAAGAGAAATGGGTCCGCATGAGCAGCAGCGGCCGGATCCTGGGCCCTTGCGGTGACCGCTCCAAGGGTGAAGGTAAGCCTAAATGCCTACCGGCCGCCAAGGCCATGTCGCTTTCCCCCGCCGAACGCCGCCGCCTGGTGTCCCGCAAGCGGCGCGAGGATCCCCGCAAGGAGCGCAGCGGCGCTCCGGTGATGGTGAGCTCCAAAACCGACACCTGGGCAGCTGGTTTCGATACCGAGGACGGCAAAAAGTACAGCAAAAAGGTCCGCAACCCCAAGACCGGCCGCACTCGCATTGTCCGTTACGGCGCCAAGGGGTACAAGATCGCCCCAGGCACTGACAAAGGCGACCGCTACTGCGCCCGCAGCTTTGGCGACATGAAGTCCCACGGTAAGGACTGCTCAGGAAAGGACCGCAACACCCCGCTCTGCCTCTCGAGAGCGAAGTGGCGCTGTAGCGGCAAAGTCTCCCGCCGCGACGGCCTGACGCCGGGAAAGTTCTCGGCCTTTCGGCACACCCCTCTGATTTGGGTAGTCTGAGGAAAACAACCCCTCGTACCCATGGGCCAGCGTGTTGTAGACGGTGACCGCTACGAGGTCATTTACCCAGCTTCCCTGGCCGGTCTCGATATACCGGTGCACGACTATATCGATATGAGCTACACCGGCAGCAACCTCACCGGTGTGGTGTACAAGTCCGGTGGCAGCGGCGGCACCACCGTCGCAACACTGACCCTCGGCTACGACGGCGGTAACAACCTGACTTCCGTCACCAAGAGCTGAGTCATGGCCTTCAAGTTCAACCCGTTCACTGGAAACCTCGATCTTGTTGAGGTAGGAGCAGGCGGCGGCGCTGCCACTCCTGGTGGTGCGGACACCCAGGTTCAATTTAATGACGGCGGCAGCTTCGCTGGCGACAGCGGTCTAGCTTATAACGACACTGCAGGCGCCTTAACCGTTGGCGGCAAAACCGTTACGACAGATGCGCCAATCATCAATCTTAGTCAGACATGGAATAATGCAGCCACAACATTCACTGGGCTAAAGCTAAATGTAACTGATACTGCAAGTGCTGCCGATAGCAACCTGCTGGATTTGCAGGTTGGTGGGACGAGTAAATTTAAATTCATTTCCTCTAACAATGAAATAGCATTGCCTACGGCAGCAGCCAGCAGCATAAGTTTTAGGAGCTTCAGTCTTGTCGCCACGCTTTACAATCGAACTGTACTTTCATGTAATGAGAACGGTGAGCTATCTTGGCCACAAGGCGTTGGCGTTTTAGGATCATGCATTTTAGACGGGGGTAAAGCCATTGAGTATACGACAAATAAAATTACATTTCAGTCAGTGGGCTTTGCTGCTGATGTTCAATTAAAGGCAATTGATGCTGGAACCCTTCAGCTAGATGATAGGGCTGGTGGGCCAGGCAAGTTTTACGTTGTAAACACCTACACCGACGCCAGTAATTACGAGCGTGGATTCCTGAAGTGGGATACTAATGTTTTCAAAATCGGCACTGAAAATGATGGTACCGGTACTGCGCGTGGTCTGACAATTCAAACAGGTGGAACAGATCGAGTAACACTAGGTGGCACCAACGGTCTAACTATAGATGGCAGTGTTTCTCAAATTTTTGCAGACTGCACTACCTATTTTGCATCAACAACAGCTGCTGGATCCCGTGCGCTGGCGGGCGATGGTTTTGCGGTCGGGTCTGCTTACGCGTACTCGTTTTCGTCAACTACCGGAGCAAACGGTACTCCCGACACTGGTTTAGCCCGTGACTCCGCAGGTGTCGTCAAAGTAACCGACGGTTCCGCTGGCACTGGCTATCTAAAACTTATCCCTACAACTGTTGGTGCATTAACTGCAGCCGCAACTGTTGGTGCAGGCACTAAAGCCTTTGTGACTGACGCCACGAATACACTGGCCAGTCATCACGGTGATGTTGTAGCAGGTGGAGGCAGCAATTTTACGCCTGTCTATTCGGACGGCACTGACTGGAGGATCGGCTGATGACATCCTCTTCAAATTCCTCTTCCGATTTAGCCATGAATACGCTTTCTGTCACACTGACCAACACCCGCGCTATTGACGGGTTGATTTTTGCCGCCAATTCTGCTGGCATGTCACCAGAAGCCTACGCTGAACGACTCCTAACCACAGAAGGTCATCGCTTTGCCGATGCCAACAGCTACGGTGTTGTTACCAGTGCAGGATTCTTTGCTCGATTCACACCAGCTGAATATGCAGATGTTCTTGCAGCTTCTGAAGCGCAGAACGCAGCAGCTAATGCAGTCAAAGCATTACTTGATGAACTAACAGCAGCTGAGAAAGTTGCACTTGACGATCAACGTGTTGCTGATGGTCTTGCGTTGTTAGTGAGCATGGAACTACTTGCTGCTTCACGGCCTGCTGAAATTACGGCATACGACCGTCCTTTCCCCGGAGGTGAGTGACGACTCTTGTTTGGGAATCATGGACCTGATCCTACCTAATCGTAAGAAGCGGTGACTACATGACATATGCAGTCCCTGGTCGGTGCAGCCTTAAGCACGGAAGTTGCAGTGGCTAGGCACGGGGGCACAAGCTGGAATCCCCATTGACCGACCGCTTGGTGCTTTCACCGGCTCCGACACACCGCCATCCAAGCTCTAGCTAGATACCTTTAACCAACTCCTGCAACCTAATATCGTAAATTTCACTCAATGCTATTAGCTTCATAATCGAAATCTCTATCTCCCCCTTTTCCAACCGCGAATACGCAGCCTGACTAACACCCAGTCTTTCTGCAATTTCCGCCTGCGTGAACTTATTATATTCCCGCAGCGCTCGGATGCGCCGGCACAGCGTCAACTGCCTGTGAATTGCCAACTGCGATAGCCGTTCTTCGTATAAAGCTACCAAATTTGACAGTAACAGGTAAGATTTAACGCATGGAAACATCAGTAACCCGATATGATTTTGCGCCCATAACGGGAAGCGAGACCACATCGGAGGGTTATCTCCGAGTGTGGTGCCGCGCCGCCCGTGCAGGCACGCAGCTATATCGTCGTGCTGATGGTTCCCAGGTCCGCGAGTACCGACCTCCTGAAGAGGTCAGTAACCCGGATTCTTTATCTACGTTCGGGATGAAACCCGTAACGTGGGGTCACCCTCCTGTTCTTCTCGATTCTCTAAACACTAAGAAGTTCCAAACTGGCTATTCCGGTAGTCAAGTTAGGTACAACGATGGTTTTGTAGAAGTTGCGCTCGTTGTCACAGACGACGATGCAATCGAAAAGATCAAGAGAAATGATGCCAGCGAGGTATCCGCCGGTTACAAGGTCGATTTCGACCCAACCCCCGGAGTTACTCCCGAGGGCGAAGAGTACGCCGGCGTTCAGCGCAACATCCGTGTGAACCACATCGCCATCGTCCCCCGCGGCCGGGCTGGCCCGGAGGTTCGACTCTTGCTTGATCGTATGGATGCAGCCGATGCTGTAGCCAGCCCGGCCGAGCAAGAAATGGCGCCCCAGTCCAGTTCAACTGCATCTCCCGTTATGGCAACCGTCAAACTCGACGGCCTGGAGATCGATTTGCCCGCAGAAACAGCTAGTGCGGTCCAGTCCTACTCCCGGGACATGGGGCGCCAGCTGGAGGCTCTCGCCACCGAGCGAGATGAGCTTTCCAACAAGCTTGATTCTCTGCAGGCCGACTTCGATTCCCTGGCCCTCGAAAAAGAAGCCGCCGAAGGTCGTGCCGACGCTCTTGAAGAAGAGCTCGAGTCTTCCGACACCCCGCGCATCGATACCGCCGAGCTCGACCAGCTCGTCGCGCAGCGCCTGGATACCCTGCAGCATTTGGCACCTGCTTTTGCCGAGGACTTCAAGTTCGACGGCATCGACGACGCCACGCTCTACACCCAGGCTTACGAGAACCTGACCGGTTCCGCACCTCGCGAAGACGCCGAGCCCGCCTACATCCAAGGTGTGGTCGAAGGCATCCTCGCTGCTCGCGTTGATTCTGAAGAGGAAGTCGACGAGGAGGAAGAGGACTCCGAGAGCGAAACCATCAATCAGGACTCCGCTGACCGCGAAGACAGCACCAACGCTCTTCGTGACGCACTGAAAGGTGCCGGTCGCGGTGCCACCAGCCCTGTTTCTGCCTACCAGGCCAAGCAGGCTGAGGCTTGGAAACGTCCCCTCACCGCCACCAAGTAAGGAGTCCCTTCAATGGCCGTAACTTTCACCCCTACCACTGTCACCAGTCCTTCTGGTGCTCAAGGCAGCTATCCGCTCGAGTTGACCGCTGGTCACGAAGGCATGATTGCTGATCTGCAGGCTTATGTGTCCCGCAGCTACTACAACCAGTCTGGTGCCGCTATTCCTTTCGGCTCCCTGGTTGCCACCGACAACACCCCCACCTCGAACGATCCGTTCGCGGTCGCCCTGGCCACCAGCGGCACCGGCGTTGTGGGCCTTGCCATTGACGGCATGACCTTCGAGGGCGTGAGCGGTTCTTCCTCTTACACCCCGAACCCCACCAACATCATCGCTGATGGTTCCTCCCGTATCGGCTACCCCGACACCCAGACCGTCAACGTCCTTTCCAAAGGTGTTGTCTGGGTGTACGCCACCGAAGCTATCGCCCTCGGTGATGCAGTGCGCTTCTACGGCGTAGACCACAACAGCACTGTATCGGGTGCTTATGTGGGCCGCTTTGCAACCACTGCTGTAGCCGCCAAGACCTTCGCTCTCACTGGCGGAGCTCGTTGGCTATCTGAAACCAGTGGCGCAGGTCTGGTACTCCTGGAGATTGACATCCCCGGGGTAACTTTCACCGCCGACACTTGATCACGGAGCCCCTCCAATGACCTCAGAAATACGTAATGACGAGGTCGGTCTCTTTCTCGCCCGCGAACTGGAAACCATCCTGGCTCGCACCTTCGAGGTTGAGTACGCCGACATCAAATACAGCGCGATCATCCCCGTCTCATCCGAGGTGGGCAATGGCGCTGATTCCTACACCTATCGCGTCTTCGACAAGCAAGGCTCGATGAAGGTGATTGGCGACAAAGCCAAGGATCTGCCTCGGGCAGACGTGCTCCGTAAGGAGGTCACGCACCCGATCCGCTCCCTCGGTGGCTCTTTCGCCTACACCGTGCAGGAAACCCGCGCCGCCGCCATGGTGCCGGGCATGAACCTCGAGCAACGCCGCGCCAACGCTGTGCGGCGTGCTTACGAGGAGAAAGTTCAAGAGATCGCCTATTTCGGCGAGGCTCCTTCAGGCATGAAGGGCTTCTTCAACAACGATCAGGTGGACAAGCTTGTGCCGGACCATTGGTTCGACACTGCTGACATCACCACCGATGAGATGCTGCAGCTGCTCAACGAGACTCCTACTCGTCTTGTGCAGAACAGCAACATGAAGGAGATGCCCAACACGATGTTGGTGCCCTACGACGTGTATCGCGTCATCTCTACAACCCCACGCAGCACCACCTCCGACACCACGGTGATGGAGTTCTTCCTGCGTACAAACCCGATGATCACCGCTATTGAGCCCATCAACGAGCTCGAGGCTTCCAAGTCCGGTGGTTTCCTGTCGAAAGACAGGATTATCTGTTACGACCGCAGCCCTGACAAGCTGCAGCTGCACATTCCGCAGCCTCTCGAGTTCTTCCCCCCTGCGCGGCAGGAGCTTGAGTTCACCGTGGCAGCCCACGCCCGCATCGGTGGCATGTCCCTCTACTACCCTAAGAGCACGCTTGTGCTCGAAAAGGCCTGATAAAGGTCAGTAAGCTGATGCTTGCTTTTTGGCTCTTTCACCTCTGTAGTAATGATTCTCGTTTATCGACCTGAACTCGAAAGTCCTCCGATGGACAAAGAGTGCACGATTGGCTTCTCTTTCATTGAAGAAAGGGGGCAGCCATCAAACATCAAGGTCACGTCTGGAGTCAATCGTGATTTCCCCGAAGCCATTTGGGAGAAAATCAAGAACTACGATTACGTCAAGTCCCTGCTCAAACTCGGTGCACTCCGCATCGAGGACGAGGAAACAGCTGTGGTAGCTGCAGCTTCCACAGCTGAAACTGACTCCCTTGCCGACATGCCTGTAACTCAGGCCATGAGTCTTGTGGAGGACAGCTTCGACGTTACCCAGCTCCGCCGCTGGGAGGGAGGTGAGCAACGCATCCGCGTCCTCAACGCGATTAACAAGCGCGTTGCGGCCATTTCGGAAGGTAAGGGCTGATGGCTGTCCCCACCTCAAGCGATTTTCTGACTCGGTTCCCCGAGTTCGGGGAGCTCACTCTCGCCATTGTCGAGGGAGCGATCGCAGAGGCGGGGCGTGCCACCCCAGAAACGCAATGGGGTGAAGTCCACACCGAGGCTGTCAGCTATCTGGCGGCCCATAGTCTCTCCACCCGAGTGATGCAAGTCGGCCTTCAGGTCGGCAGTCAATCAGGGCAACCTTTAGGCACCGGTTTCAACGCCAGTCTTTATGGACAGGAGTATGAACGGCTGAAAGACACATTGCCTTTAGCTGGCTTCGCGCTGTAGCCATGGCTATTTCCGCCACCACTATCGCCAACTACGCCCCTTGGGGGAATGCTCAGCTGGCTTTCGAGGTCGGTGGGACTCAGATCAGCGTGGATCCAGCTACCGGAAACACGATTCAAACGTCTGAGACTGTCGAATACCTGGCATCTCTAAACCTTCAAGCTCCTTCTTGGAATGGGCAGTCAGGTGCTGACAACTCTAGTTACAACTGCAGTGGTCGGTTATTAAGTCCTGCGCGTTTAGACACGCGGATTACCAATGGCAGTCAAGCTGAAGCCGTCATTAACGGCTATCACGGCCGTTTTGAGCTCGTTTTTGAGCTCAATATGGATAACGCTGCTTATCAGGACATTCGGCAATCCATTCAAGGCACATTTCGTGTAATCGGAGGTCCGAACAATGGCTAAGCGTCCGCTCAACAACCAGCTTCGCGCTGCCGCTGCCCAGGCAACGCAGCAGCTCGCTAGCTGGCTCGATACCCGCTTCACGGATGAGATTTCCGCCGCCAAGTGGGACTACCCCACCCCGCCACAAGTGCGGGACATCGTTGACACCGGCCGCCTCCGCGCCAGCCAGACGCGCGTCATCAATCCAGATGGCTCGATTACGTTCACCTGGCCTGTGGAGTATGCCGCGCAAGTCCACGAGGGCGGAGTCTCTACTTCTGGGCTCCGGTTCCCCGGGCGCCCTTGGACGAAAGTTCCTCTGGAGGAAGCCCCCGCACAGTTTCAGCGTTTCGTACAAGAGGCATTAAGGAGGCAGCAGCAATGACTGTCAGCACCGCATGCCCTCAGGTCCGAGATGTACGCACGACAATCGAGCGCTACATCCTGAACCTTTACGAGAGCGACGGAACCACTTTGCGTCCTGAGGCTGACTGGCCGGGGTACTACTCACTGCCTAACGGCACCCGTATCCCAGCGGTTTACGTCGTTGGGGCCTACATGGTGCCTTCTGACTGGGTAGTCACCGGTATCGAGTGCACGATTTCGGACATGCCTGAGATCACTTCACCCGGCTCTGTCGGAGCCGTTGTGTCCTTCGAGCGCTGGCCGATTCGTTTTACCAACTATGGCACGCAAAAGGGAACACGTATGGCAACCACCCTGCTGGACATCAGCAGACGTTTGGCTCGCGTTTTCCCCCGGGACCGTGCTACCCCCACGCCCCGGACTGAGGCCACCTATGAGGCCTTGACGGTGTCCATTCTTGGGCCCGTTCTCAACCCCCCGATCCCCTAAGGAGTACAAACCATGGCTGATTATGCCATCGGGCTGTCTTTCCACAAGGCTCACCGGACCCTTGTCCGCGCCGTGGACCTGACCCCACCCTGCCGTTATTTCGCTACGCGCGACACCGCCGGCCTGATTACCCTGCCCTCCCTTGACGCAGGCTCGAGATACGTCGAGATGCAAGGTGTGAGCAACACCAGCTTCGCCATCAACGACAACAACCAGGAGTTCCGTCTCCTGGGTGACGATGGCTGGGGTGATTCGCTGATCACCAGTTCCACGGTGCAGGCATCTGTGACTGCCTACTTCCTGAAGAACACAGAAACCCCTGCCGGCCAGAACTGTCCCCAGTTCCGCGGTGCTTACGAAGAAGGTTTCAGCCTCATCGAAAAAGCCCGCTACAACAAGGATTTCGAGATCTACGTCGAGTTTCTGAAGGAGCTCGGTCAGGCTTACGGTGAGTCCGGCAACTACATGTATGACTTCACCGGCTTCAACGCCGTGGTGATGAATTACAACGAAAACCTCACAGCCGAAGGTCTCACTGAGGTGTCCTTTGACCTAATGTCCCGAGGACGTCCAGTATTTGGCCGTTATGACGCCGGCTCCACGCAGCTCGCCTTTGGTGGGGTGCAGTCCAGCTTGCTGTTCACTGCAGCCGGCTCCGGTGATCGCCGCTACGCCGTGGTTCCCGCAGCTAACGCGGACTCGATCGCTGTGGGCGACAACCTCACTGTCACTTACACCAGCGACGGTGCGACTGCTCTCGCGCAGCTCAACCTGGGCCAAACCGATGGAGGTGGCTTCCGCCTCGAGGTTGCAGACACCGGCGTCCTTGCACCTGCCACTGTCACCTTGGGCGGTGTCGGGGGCAACGTGGTCACTATCAACCCCACTGCCGACCTGGCTGCTGACACCATCTACCGCCTCCGTGTGGCAGACGGAGCCATCAAGCAGGCCCTCGATGGCAGCGGTAACCCTTCTGCATCTGGTGTGCTTTTCTCACTTGAAGGTTTCACAAGCCTCTTCAAGACCGCTTAACCGTCAGACTGAGGAGGAGCCAATCCTTTAGCCCTGCTTTTGCAGGGCTTTTTTTTTACGCAATCCGATGCAACACGACCTTCTGATGGACGCCGCCCACATGGTGTATGCGGTGAATTGCCAAGAACAAGACGACGCATTGCACTGCGGCGCCCTGTTCCTGGAACCCCTGATCCCATTCAAGTCTATACGCCTAGCGTATGAAACTGCTAGCGTTATGGTTGAATTGCCTGACGAGCTCGTTAATCAACCCGAGCCTTTCAGGTCGTGGTCCATCGATCTCCCTTTAGTCCATGTCTAAGTACGCGTCTCTGCTCTTTTCACCTGAGGAGTACCACGAGATTGGTCCTTTCCGGTTTCCGGTGTATCACGACCTCGTCCCGGGTGAAGCTAAGGGTATTGAAGCGATAGGTCGTAAACAATCCAAATCGACATTCCGTTCGCTTAAACTTGCTAAGCGTATAGCACAAGATAAGAAAATTACAACAAAAGAAGCAATTGAGCTTCTTGGTAGTTCTGATGAAGAGAATCAGGAGCTCCTGTACGATTATGCCAGCGAACTTGAAGAGCTACAGCGTGATTCGGTCGGTGCAGTAGAGCAGCAAATCGCTTTTGTTACGCTTTTCATGCAGTATCGCGGCGAAGCAAAATTACTCGGAAGTCCAGGCACTCGTACGAAGGATTGGCAAAAGCTCTCCGACTGGACTGAGGCCGACACCGAGGCGATTCCTGGACGCTTAATGGAGAAGATCTTCGAGCTGGTTACCTGGGAGCGCGATGGTTGGCCAAAGTCGGAGGGAAACGCCCCGGAGCCCGAAGAGCCGAGTTAAGCCCCGAGCAAATACTGAAGGATGCCGAGGACACGCTTCGGGCTCCACTGGCGGACTGGGACGCGGTCTATTTCCGAGTTCGGTCCTCTGCTATCGGAGGTGATTTCACCCCCGAGCGCTTTCTTCGTACTCCAATCAGCACAATTCGCTGGCTGCTGCGGCAGATCGACGACCATGACTGTGCACGTGCCAATACACATAGCGTGACCGCAGCGCGCCTCACCGGTGTGCTTATACAGGTTGCTCATGGGTTTTCCGGGTCTAAACGACCTGCACCCAAGATCCAGCCCCGCGAGTTTCTCCCCTTCCCTGATTGGAAGCCTGAGGCTGCTACTGCCGATGGCCCCGATGCGCCCACCAAGTTCATTCTGTCCGAGCTCGTTCGTACACGCCAGGTTCCTTTGCATGTCTACGCCGCGTTAGCAGCTAGCGCTTCCGATTCTGCGTAACATACGAGTAGCGCATAGTGTCTCGTGTCTGATTTCCGGCTCAACGTAATAGCTGACACTAAGGCTGCTCAACGTGAGCTAAATCAAGTAGCGCAGGTAGCGGATAAAGCCACAAGAGAGCGCAAGCTTAATATCGACTTACGCTCGCTTAATAAAGGGCTAAGCAGTGTCACCAGTGATATAAAATCAGCAACAAACAACATTAAAACATTTTACCGGATTAGTAAAAACGTTCCAGGTCTAAGTGACAAAGTTGAACAATTTGAAAAGCTAGCTAAGAGCTCCGCAGCAGCAGCTAAAACAGGTATTAACTTAAAAGAATCTGCAAAAGCAGGCAACATTCTTGCCAATAGCTTCCAGCTAGCCGCGTCTAAAGGCAACGCGTTGCTTACTGTACTCGCAAAATTAGGTCTTGCTACATTTGCAGTAAAAGAAGCTGTAGGCATTCTCCAGTCTGCATGGAACGGCTTTTTTAACAACACAATCGGTCGTGAAATAAAGCTGCGCGAGACTATTCTCAAAACGCAAACAACACTCGCATCTACCAATAAAGTATTTGCTAACGGTAAAGAAATCACAGATCCGTACCAAAAAATTGTCACACTGACTGGTGCAGTAAAGAAAAATGTTGATTCGATCCGAGAACGATCTATCGCGCTGGCTGGCGTGACCTCCAACGAGGTTATTGAAGTCTTCGGTATTGTCTCTTCGCAAATAGGCATGATTGGCGGCGGGCTAAAAGAAGCTGAAGATCTCGCGATTAGTTTTGCTGCGGCACTTGGTACTTTTGGTCTTCCTCTTTATCAGGCTCGTCAAGAAGTTGGTTCTATTCTTCGTGCTGACATCGGCCCGGATTCGTACCTAGCTAAAGCCCTAGGTATTGGAAGCGAAGATATTAGAAAAGCAAAAACAGCTTCTGGCGGAGTAGTAAAGTTCCTTGAAGAGCGTCTCGCCGCTGCCGTAGCAGGGCAAAAGATCGCTGCCGAGGGCTTCTCAGGTGTTGTCTCTAACATCGCCGATCTCGGGGAGCTGATCGGTCAGAACTTCGGGCGTGGGTTACTCGATCCTCTGCTTGCTGGCCTATCTGCTGTTTTTGAATCGCTATTTGGCATTCGCAAGCAGCTTTTTGATATTGCTTCTGCGGCTGGAAAGACTATTGGGACTGCCGGTCGCCTCGTTGTCGGACTCACTGCCGGCCGCACAGGTATAGGCTCCGGCGATCCGAGCAAAGCGGCTGCTGCAGCCGCCGATGTAGCGCAACGTGGGTTTACCAAGCTTGAAGAAGTCGCTCAACGCACTGTTGGTGCGCTGGCCCAGGCGATTGAGGCTTTAAAACCTACTGCGCTGATCCTTGTTGATGCGTTCAAAAACATTGCTGAAGCTTTCGTCAGGATCAAAGTCGGCACCTTTGAGGCGCTTGCGTCCGCCCTCGCTAATATCGCCAGCGTCGTAGGTGCGTTGGCCCCGAGCCTTGCGACCGTATTCAACCTCTATGCGCGCTTCCTCAACACCCCCATCGTCCAGTATTTCTCCGAGGTTGCTGCTGTTCTTGGTCTCCTCAAGCGCGTAGGGCTCGACGCGCTAACTCAGTTAGCGCTATTCGTTCGTTTTATTTTTGGCAGTGTCATCCCTGCGGTAGGTGGTTTAGGTACTACGTTAGGTGTACTTGTAGCTGCCATTGCAGCAGTAATTGTATCACTAGGTAAGTTAATACTTCTACTTGCCGGACTGGCTACAGCACTTGTAGGCCCGGCTACGATTATTCCAGCTGTGGGTGCTGCACTTAAGGCATTAAGCGTCGAACTAGTTACTGTTGGTAAACAAGCAGTAGGTGCAGGCACTAAATTAAATCTAACCGCTGCTAGCTTCCGTGGCCTTGGAGCCAGTGCTAAAGCCGCCGGTCTATCTATTATTAAGTCGCTGGGCTGGATAGCTCTCATTCAGGTGGGCTTATCCGCCCTTATAGACCTCTTTGGACGTTATCGACGCGGACAAGAAAATCAACGCTCGAACGAGCGAGCAGCTGAAGCGCTACGTCGTTTGCAAACCACGTACAAAGATGTGGGGGATGAAGCTAGTAGTGCCACTAAAGCAGCTCGTGATTTTGAGCTAGCTATTGTCAATGCTAATTATAGTCGCAATATAGATAAGTTAGAAGAGGTACGCAATAAAATAAAAAAAGTAAAGGAAGAGCTTAAGCCCGGTATTCAGAGTTTCGGTGAGTTCTTGTCCGCCATATCTGGCTCCGAATTAGGGCGTTTTGAGGAACTCGCCCGTGCAAAACTGAAACGACTAGGAGCTGAAGAAGCCGCAATTGAAGAGCTGCTCAAAGGGGTAGATGCTGAACGTGATCGCGAACAGGGTGAAAAGGACGTCAAGCTCCTGGCCAACCAGCGCGTCAATCTCGAGAAAGAGATTTTTGAGCTCCGTCGCAAGTACGACAACGACCTATTCGGACAGCGCCAGTCTTTAGCCCAAAAAGAAGTCGAAATTTTCCGCCTCGCCGGCGCGATCCGCATCAAGCAGATCGAAAAGGCCAACGCCAAGCTTCTCGAAGGAGAAGAAGGTGCTTCTCGTGCTGCTCTGGAAGCCCTCGACAACTACATCGCCACCCGAGAGCGTGGAGAGCTTCAAATCGAGGCGGCCAAGAAGACACTTGTGATTGAGCTCGCAAATTTAGAAAAAAGCATCAGCGACTATCGTTACGAGACTGAGAAGAAGATCGCAGAACTTCGCAAAAAGTCCGCGGATCATGAGCAAAAATCTGCCGATGCGCGGCAACGGGCGGCCGGGGGTACTACACCCGCTGCCCCTGGTGTATCTGCTGGTTTCCTGGTTGGAAACACAGGGCGTAGCACCGGACCCCACCTTGACATACGAAGCCCAACCGGCAATAAGCAGGCTGTCATTGATGAGGCAACCGCCATCATCAAGGCTTGGCAAGGTCAGGGACTTGAATACATCCAGCTGAGCAATGCCAAGATCGATGTTAAGAACATGTTTGACGAGGCCGAGCTGCGTAAAGCACTGGCCCGAGAGCAGGAAGTGCACGGCAGGCGCTCTGGTGGTGGTGCTATTGACATTGCTGTACCTGCTGGCACGCTCGTCCCTACACCTGTAGGTACGCCCTTTTCAGGTGGTGCGGGCGGCGTCCAAGCTACTTCGCTTAAAACAGGCAATGTTTTCCTTCACGGGAGCATAGAATCGACAGCTAGCCCACTTGAGGGACAAGCTGCTCCTGCTAGCGGAAACCAGACAGCTTCCACTGCAAAAACTGAGCTTCCTGATGCAGCTGCTACTACGCAACGCTACGCCGAAGCTGTGCGTAACGTGGCTAGCGCCATGGACCGCGTACGTTTGTTGCAGGTTGCAATCACCGAAGCACAGACTGCGGAAGCCTTTGAGCGCATCGCCAAAGCAGCGTTCCCACAAGTTGCAGTTGAGCAGTACGAGGATCGGCTTGCAGAGCTCAAATTCACTTACGACGCAGTTTCAACCAACGCTGATGCTGCTTTCGCCCCAGCGCGCACCGCTCTTGAAGCGGAGAACATAGCTCAGATTGCAATTGCTAACCGCGAGCTGGATGAGATCAAAGCAGGGATCGCTAAGCGCGAACAGTTAAGTGAAAGCGAGCGCAAGCGTGCGATGGATGCCGTGCTGAAGCAGAGTGAGGTGTATAAGGCCGATCTCGAGAAAATTAACGAGCTGAAGCGCAAGGCGCTTGCCCTGGAAGAAGCCACGAATTTCATTCAGCAGAGCGCGTTACAAGTAAGGGACATCGAGCGCGAAATCGAAAACCTTAGATTGCGTAACAGTTTACGAGCTGAAGGAGTCGCTCCCGAGCTGATTCAAGCCGAGCTTAAAAAGCTCGAAATTCGGCGGGAAATGAACCGCTTGTTGAAGCAAGCAACTCCCGAACAGCGGGCAGGTATCCGCGCTGCTGCTGAAAAGCAAGCTGCTGCTGTGGATGCTAGTGCTCAAGCAGCGCTTGAGCCTGGCGTCAAGATTGCCAATTTCATAGGGGACGCCAAACGGGAGCTTGAAGATCTCGAGGGGCTGGCAATTCGGGTCTCACAGAGTATTGGAGATGCTGTGGGTAGCGCTCTCACAGATGGCGTTGTGGGTCTGGTTGAAGGCACAAAGACAGCTCAAGAAGTCTTTTCTAGTTTTTTAAAAGACATAGGGCAGATCCTGCTTAGGGAAGCTGCAAAGATGATTGCAACTTATATCGCTATTGGGCTGGCCAAAACTTTTGCAGGCTTGGGTACACCTGTTGGAGGCCAAACTTCTTTACCTGGAACCAGTATAGGTTCAGGCGGCGGGGAAGTCACAAACATAGCCGGGAACGTATTCGGTACTTTAGGACCAAATTTTGGCATTAGGCAAAGAGCAAACGGCGGCCCAGTCAGCGCAAACATGCCTTACATCGTGGGCGAACGTGGGCCGGAGCTTTTTGTTCCGTTCCAGCAAGGCAATATCACGTCAAACGAAGACCTAGAAGCACAGATGCGTGACACCCGCTCTGCGGATATGGCATTTTCTAGCGGTAATAGTTTCCAGCGTGGTGGTAACTCAAGTGTCAGCAACAGTTTCCAACGTGGTGGTAACTCAAGTGTCAGCAATAGTTTCCAACAATTGCAAACAGTGAGCTTGCCATTCACTCGTAATGCTGAACAATCATCGATAGTTGCAGCTGAACGCGAAACAGCGCAAGCGATCAGTAATCCCGCACCACTCAATGTACGCTTTGAGTCACAGGTCATCAATGGAGTTGAATACGTTACGGCGGAACAGCATCGTCAGGGCATGGCGCAAGCTGCTGAACGCGGCAGATCACTGACACTCTCGGCGCTGCAGGGTAGTGTTAAAACAAGAAAAAAGGTAGGACTTAGCTAATGAGCGCATTTGCCTTCGTCAACTATGCACGGTTTATGCAGGACTCGTCCACACCAACCGTTTACGCCTATCAAAATTTTTCAGTCAATTTAACGAGGACGTACGGCGGAGTTACGTACAGCTTTCTTCCCTTTGCTGTTTCAACTGGTGCAGGCAGTAAAGGCGGCGACCGATCCGAAGCAGTACTAGGCGCTGCGACTAACGAAATCAGCGTGAACATTTTTGCCGAGGCCGTTCAAAGCCGCTGGTTATTGGACTTGAAAACTGTCAGCCTCGATGTGACGAACTTTAGTGATGTTGCACTGATTCGATCTGAGCTATGGCGTGTCGCTAGTTACGACATGGATACAGAGAAGGTGCTGTTGAAACTAACGTCACCGCTGGATGCTGTTGCGTCAGACGTTCCAAGGCGTGTTTTGAATACCGAAATTGTTGGGGCGTTACCAACATCTGGTTCGCTGGTAGTTAGCTGATGATCGATTGGAAGCCCTGGGTGGGCCTGCCTCACGTATTCGGGGAGCATCCGAAGCATGGTCGGGGCGCTGATTGTGTGGTCATGGTCTGGGCGATATTGGATTCAGTTGGTGTTTATCACCCGCCATTTGATTACCGGTGGATGGAATTAGCAACTGCTGGTAAATGGGAAGAATTGCAGGCGCTATGGAACGCAGCAACAGAGGTATTGCCAGAAATGGAAGAGTATGCAGTTTGCATGTTTAAAAATGGCGCAAACGGTCTTGGCGTCGGTATCGTAGTAGAGAACGGGGTTCTAGTTGTCCATCACAAGCGTGGCGTGTGTTGGTTACCACCACGAGCCATGCGAGAATCCCAGTATCGTCGATTTGTGAAATGAGCAATTTACTCCCGTCTGATAAATATCTTGCCTCAATGCTGGGGCTAACGGATGAGGAGTATTCCTGGTTTAAGTCTGAGGTACGAAAGCGCAGCGCAGAAGCTCCTGAACCTGCCGTAGTGGCGGGGACTTTTGATGTTGCTTTAGCGATTGCAATCGTTAATTTAGTGATTGGCGTCGGCACTGTTGTTGTTTCGACGCTGCTAAGACCGAAGCCTTCATTTGACCAGAATGAACCGGGCAGACCACCTGAACTAAGGGCAACAAGTAGCGGCGGCCAAACAACAACACAAAACCAACGCTTTGCACCAAGATACGGTTTCAATTCAACGCAAGAGATTTCAACTTTAGGATCAGTTATACCGCTTGTTTATACAAACAAAGAAACGATTGCATCTATTGCCTATGGTGGCGTTCGAGTCAATACGCAGCTGCTCTGGTCGCAAATTTATAGCCTTGGTGGATCGCAAATGCTTCGGGCGATCTTTCTGGTCGGTGAGGGACCAATAGCGGCTATTGAGCCTAGCAATTTTGCTTCTGGTGGTAACACTTTAACTAGCTACGACTTCGGCACAACAGCAAACTCCATAGGCAGCCGAATGACCATTTATGGGCGTTATGCCAGCGGCTTGACTACTCGCATTCAGTCATCTGATCGCATTTACGGTAGGCAAGCTAGTGAAGATCCTGGGAATGAAAGCTCAAGCAATGTTTATGCAATCAAGGTTGGTAGCAGTGTCACATCAGATTTTTCAGCAGCTGAAAAGCCAGCTAACCAGACAACGTTTGGACTTTATGGATTCTGTGGAAATGATTTTGCATACCGACCCAATCCAACCTTTGAGCCTATTGTCAGGCCGCAGCTAGTTCCCTATAAGAAAGACGGTGAGACGAAAGTCAAGTGCATAACAGACGAATCGAAGTGGGCAGTTAGGCGTAAACAACAAGTAGTTTACAGCTCAAGAAGTGGGATCACCTCACAGGGTATTGACACAATTGGCGGGCAAACAGTATACAACCTTTACTCAAGCAGCGATAAAAACACATCTTTTAGTAGGGCGATTCGGGATATTTTTACGATCAGCGATTGGGACATTGATGTTGAGCTAAGTGTTGACACAACAGGGACAACTTTAGAGGTGGAGAACACTAGTTCAGGTGGAAATGGAAAAATAAAGTTTAAATACGATGACACAAACAACACCAATTCTTCCAGCGGCACTGCTGCCCTCGCACAGCAACTGCTAAACAGATTCACGGCAACTATTAAAGAGATCAGCGAAGGGCCAGGCGTAACGCCAGGATCTGTAAACGATTGGGGTTATGTTGCTTATAGTGATAATCTAGATAATTCAGCGGCAAGAGAGGAAGACATTGCAGCAATTGCAGTGAAAGTGGAATTAAATACCAGCAGCATGAGTTTGCAAGAGTTGCAGCTGTTGAAAGCATCAAAATTTAAAGTTACGCTGACCAATGATTTAATTGCCGATGACCCTGAAGATGACATCACGGTCATTCAGACGCACCAAATGACAGTTACTTCAGACAGCTTCATAGAGCTTTCTACTGATAACGTTGACGAGAATTTTTCCATAAGCGAGAGCACTTTTACTTTTACTGCTGACGGAGCTACTTATACCGCGCTAAACGGCGTAAGCCTTCAAGGAGGGCTTCTTAATGAAGAAAAAGTTACAAGCGCAAGTCCGCTGAATGCAGTTTACCAGTGGAGCAGGGTGCCTGCTAACGATACTGCAAATTACTACACTTTAGTCTCTTACATTAACTTGAAAGATATTTTTGCTGAAACATGTGAAGACATTGCAGCATCAATCGCTGGAAGGCAGAAGAGTTGGGACAATTCAATTGTCATAGGTGAGCTATACAAAATCGGTAGCGGGCTGGCGGTTTGCACTGCCAGGACAGGCAACCCCTTCGCCTCTAATGCTGATACAGAGTTGCCCCAGAGTGTCAACGCAACCTTTAAAACTGTAAGGACAGGGGCTGTACAGACCAATAATCAAGCAGATATTGAACTTGATGGTGATGATTGGTACGACTCAAGTTCTAGGCCGAGCCGCAATACTGGAACAACTGACGGCCACATTATGCGATGTGCAATTGCTTCATTCTCTACATCTAGGCCATGCGGCGCAGTTGAGATCGGAATCCGCTCAAGACTTGGAATTAGGGTGAACAATATTGCGGCATTTAATACACTAAAAAACAACAAATTTTGCGACAATAAAGCTTGTTTAGACTACAAAGGCAACATTCTAGACGAAGGCGCATCTCTTTATACAACTGAGTATAGGTCTAACACTATTTCTACTCAAGTCGAAAGGTATTCATTCTTCAAAATCTACTACCGTCAAGCCGGAGCCAGCACCTTTACAGAGTTGCAATACAGTTATGGGGTTCGTGGCTCTACCTCAGAGAATATCTTTAATTATTTTCAGATCTCATTCAATGGCGACATAAAGATATGGGAGTTTCAACTTGAGCCGCTTTCAGGATGGGAGGTCCGTGAGGAGCGATCAGATAACCAGCTCTATGTTTTAGAGGCTGGATTGCCTGAGCAAGTGATTGGTGATTCTGGGCTCACAGTTCGATTCAATGGGACTGCTGTGGCGGGCACTGCTGATACGTTCGCAATTTCCGTGGGCAGAAGAGGCTCAGGGCTAGACACTGCTTCAGTACCGTTCCAGTATCCACAAAGCGATGCAAGCTATTCAAATAACGATTTATCATTAATTGACACTTGGGGCAAGCTTGCAGAGTCATTTATCTTTGACGAAGTAGTTTCATCAGCGTCAGCACCAGAACATGAGGTGACTTATGTAAACGAAATAGTTTCAAATGTTGACAACGACGGAAACACTTACGCACCTAACTACGACAACCTTGCCTTAATCGGAGTCAATATTAGCTCTTCAGTTGAGTGGCAACAATTCAGCCAATTTAGTTGCTATGTGACAGGCGGTAAAACCTGCCGTCAACTTCGTAGCAGCTTGGCCGTTGGAGCCACGCATTTACTCCCAGACATTGTGTTGGACTTAATGACCAACAGCACCTACGGGAGAGGCGATTTAATTACTGACGACATGGTGAACTTTACTGAGTTCACAGCTGCAGCCGACTGGTGCTATTCACGCAAATACTTCTTTGATGGCGTGATTGCTGATAAAATCAACATTCGTCAATGGTGCGCTGATGTTGCAGCAACGCACCTGTTGATATTTGGCGAGTCTGACGGCAAGTTCTTCCTGCGTCCAGCCCTGCAGTTCGATGCTGTTGCAATCACAGGTCTTTTTACTGCAGGTAATATCGTCGAGAATAGCTTCAAGCTTCAATATTTCGACCCTGAAGAGCGTGACCCTATTCAAGTGTCTGTGCGCTATCGCGAGGAGCGTGCCAGCACAAATCTGGATAACCCAGGGATGTTCCCGACTGTTCGCGAAGTGTTGGTGCGTGAATCATCCGCCAGCTCCAGTGTCGCGCTCGAAACCATCGATGTGTCTGACTACTGCACCAATCGCGACCATGCGATCGATGCTGCCAAGTTCGTGATCAGGATGCGTCGCATCCCAACGCACACCATCAGTTTCACCACAACGCATGAAGGCGTTTTGATGGCAATGGCACCGGGCGATTACATAAAAGTAGGGATGGACGCAACTGAGTACGACGAGTTCAATAACGGCGTCGTAACTCCTGAAGGCGCGCTAGTCAGTACAAAATCATTAGCTGATGGTTCCTATACCGTAATTGCTTGGAACGGTGACGCCGATACAACACCAGCAGACACCACGCTGGTTGTTAGCAACAGTGGCAAGACAGCAACACCTACAGGAGTTGTATTCACGGTTAAGTTGCCGAGCACGCAGGTTCGCACTTATCAGATTGAGCGCATAACGCCAACTGAAGAGGGCACGTTTACAATTGAAGCCGTACATATGCCAACCAACAGCTCAGACATTCTTGAGCTTGCCGATGGCTTCGATAACGCTGGCAACTGGAGCATCACCTAACAATGGCAACGACGTTCCCGGCAGTTCAACCAACAAGTCGGCGCTTTGTTGCTCCGACATGGCCGACCAAAACACAGGTATCGCAGTCAGGTGTGATCACCCGCAGGTTGTGGGGCAGCAGGCCAAGCCAAGCAAAACTCAGCCTGACATTTGGCAACGTCAACGACACCAACACAGCAGCAATCCTCAGCGCGTACAACAGCGCGAAAGGTTCAGTTGACAGCCTGACGCTGCCGTCGCAGATATTTGCTGGTGCAGACGCTACGTTACAGAGCTGGCTGAATGCATCGGCTACAGGGGCGGGCCTGCTGTGGTCTTTTAGCGAAGGCACGTCGCCACGAGTTGAAAGCGTCGCTCCAGGCCGTTCCAATGTCACTGTTGAACTGACAGCAGAGCTTAGAATGAGCTAACTCTCAGCACGATTATGGCAGTACGGACAGGCGCAACTGCGCAATTAGGCTTCAGTGCCAGTGGCACCGGCACATACACAACCATCGCAAAAGTACGTGACATCACGTTAAACATCAACCGCGATGCGTTGGAAACAACTGGCATCGGCGAGAATGACCGCACCTACGCCTACGGCATCCGTGGAACAAGCGGCAGCGGCACGCTCTTGTACGATCCCGTTGATAGTGGCACTGCCGCCATCATCAACCAAGTCCTAGACGAGACTGAAGCTCTTTCGACGATACAGTTAAAGCTCGACACCGGCAGCACCGCTGGCACGATCTCGGGCTCTGTCCTGATCACCGCAACCGGCGCATCCGTAAGCGTGGGTGATCTGATCACCGTTCCGATCAGTTTCACAATGTCTGGCAAGCCTACTGGCAGCTTCTGATGGCAATTATTGGCAACGGTGGCATTCTTGAATTAAGCCGTGAATGGCCGGAGCCTAGGGCTTTAGCTCCTAATGCGCTGAATATTTCTACTGCAACGCTATCCATCGACGATCCCAAATATTGGACTGGGGATCGCATAATTCTTGCGGCTGAGGGTGGTCTGCCGATTGACGGAAATGACAATGGTTTTGCTAGCAATCCAGGCGGACAAGGCATTTATTACGGCAGCATTTATGACCTTGGGCCTGCTCGCGTTCATGTAACTGCTCCAAGTGCTAACTATTACCAATCAACTAATACGGTCCCGTTTTATAACACTGCAGCCACTACTGGATTAACAACACAGGTCGATGCTTATATCAATATGGACGACCTAGACCGTGCCAAGCTCTATAAAAGTGCGATTGCAGCTTATAACGCAGATTCTAGCCAAATTCTTGCGCTAAAAAGTGTTAATACTGAAAACCTTGTCATCACACGTTATAACGACACACCCGAATATTCCAGTGCCATTGACTTAGCAGCATCCAGTATTAAGCCGCTAACACTACCATCAAGTAGTCAAAAATTAGAAGACGTGATCACGGTGCCGTCTGGAATGACTGCCGTGGCAAGTAACCCTGATTCCAGAGGCTGGCTTGTTCAATGCGACCTGCAGGAATGGGCACTCAGTGTTGATGCAAGCAATCTAGACATGACCGCGATTGGCGAAACGTTTGGCGAGAACACAAAATCACTGGTGCGTGGCGCTGGTTCGCTTACGTTCCTGGTTGATCAGCGCCACGTAGATGGAGATCAAAGCAGCACGACATTATTGAGGCTGGTTATGTTGACGGAAAAGCAAGCCAAGTCAAGTGCCAAGTTTTATCTGTTTAAAGACCGCAATCCAGTGCTGCCTCAGGTAGGTTCCACTGCTTACTACGACTGCGATATTTTGCTAACGAACACGCGCATTGACGTAAAAGCCACCGACATCATCTCCGGCACCAGTGACTTTGTGGCAACAGGGGAGATTGCGATAAAATTTGAACCTTGATAGACTGGCTGTACTGGTTATAAGAAGGATTTTAAGCCTGTGTCGTCGCTAGAACTTGCAGGCGCTACCGGCGCTTTAGACAATATCAACGCAACACAGGCTGAGTTCCGAGTTCAGATCGCAGCCCTCAATGACTTGATGCGTCAGGTTGCTGGCACTGCCAACGTGGCAGCCGGTAGCACTGAAATGGTGGACCCGCTAACAGCTCCGTTCACGTTATATGTCAACCCATACATCGGAGAGGATACGTTTGCCGGTGGTTCGTACAACACCTATGAAGCCCCCAGTGGCAGTACAGACGAAGAAATAATCGAAGCCAAACTAAAGCGACTAGACAAACAACGCCTTACCTGTGGCTTCAGTCCTCAGCGTCCATTTAAGACTATTAACCGCGCAGTGATTGAAGCTGCGATTATCACCAGCAAAGACTGGTACACAATTACAGATCCAAAAGCGCATCTTGATTGCGTCTCAATCGTTATTGCTCCAGGCGTACACACCATTTACAACGATCCAGGCACTGGCACGCCTGTAACTTGGACCGATGGGTATGAACCGACACCAGCAGACCTGATTGAGTTTAACCCGACGAATGGGGGGCTATTACTGCCGCGTGGGTGCAGCCTGTGCGGTCCTGATTTGCGTAAATGCACATTCCGCCCGACTTATGTCCCAACTCCTGCTGACGAACTTGCAGACCGCAGCAATCGTAGCGAAATTTTTAAAATCACTGGAACGGGCTATTTCTTCGGTTTCTCAGTTTTTGACAAAATAAATACGACAACTAGCCACCATTTGTTGTCTGCTTTTGGTTTCGCTAGTGAGGCGGAACTCGATGAGTTTTACACAAAGATCCGCACCTACGTTGGTAGTCCTGCAAATTTAAGCGATGCGATAACCGTCACCCGTGACACTGAATTTAAAATCGTTGGCCCAATTGAGGGGACACCGACTTCAGCATGGGACACGACCCAATCAGCATCACCATACGTTTTCAACTGCTCAATCCGTTCTGAGTATGGCCTAGGCGGCATCCACGCTGATGGAGCGAAGGTCGAAGGTTTGAAATCAATGGTGACCGCGAATTTTACGGGCGTGTCGCTTCAAAAAGACATGGACTGCTGGGAGCTTTATAGCGGCAGCGCCTGGGGCACAATGCCTAATTACGCGACTTATATCAGTAGCGATCCGAATAATGTTCGGATGAAGCCAGCGCGGCGCAGCTTTCATATCCGTGCCATTAATAACGCTTTTATCCAAGAAGTCTCAATTTTTGCAATTGGGCAAGGGATTCACCATGCAACTGAAAGTGGCGCTGAAGTAAGTATTACTAACAGCAACTCTTCCTTTGGTGGTTGTGTTGCATTGTCTAGCGGTTACAAAACAGAAGCATTCGGTATCGATTCTGAATGGCGTTTCGCTTATTTTAATGTACCGCTGAATATCAGCGAAAAAACTGGCAACGTCCAGAAGTATTTCCTCGGCACAATTAGTGACTATGCAGATGGTCAATTCCGCTTCGACATGGCGCAAGACCTAGTTGCGGCTGATGGCTCTACAACAGTGCCAAAGATTCTTGGTGACCTAGGGTACACATTGCGCGAAGACAGCTACGTCTGGGTTGAAAACCCCAATGGCACCGACTGGCGAGCACAATTGAACGCCAGTGCATGGAGTACTAGCGACCCTAATCGCATTCTTTTGAAGGCCAACTCACCGCTTCAGGATGAAAGCAATGTAAGCCCAGGCATACCACCAAACTCAACAATTAATCGAGCAATTGGTCGTCGAGTCTATGTTCGTCGATTAGTAGACACTCGCACAGCATCTGAACGGCGGTTAAGTATCGGCATGTTTGCTGTGCAGGAATCTACTCGTGTGGTACAGCGCGACTACATCTTGCAGCTTGATCCAACAGCACCAGTTCTGGCTGGTGATGTTGACCCTTATGTGAATGGCACGTTATCTACAAGCGATCCGTTAGCAGTTACCACTGTCGCGCAAAAGGACATTTCTGGAACGGACTTCCCGCAGTTCAGCTCTATCTATAAAGGGATGGAGATCCAGATACGCCGTACCAATCCAGCCGTAAGCTACGCGGCTAGCACCTTTTACCGCAAGGGCACAACTGCTATCTACGCAGAAAAGCATTTTACAGCTTTGCGTGATGTGACTACGCCCAGCTCTGGTGGTCCTAGTTCAACGGACTGGCAGGAATCATTTGTTCATATGTCTAGTAGTTTTAGCCCGGACGAAAAACTAGACAATCAAAGCTATACAATCACCCTCGATAATGATACTGCAAATAGTCAGTCTAGTACAACATTAGGTTTTGATTTCTCAACGCTTTGGACTGCGAGTGCAGGTGCTGGCACTGTTACTGAGTCGATTCAAAATCAGTACCAGACAAGCAACGATTACCAGGGCGCTTATGCGCTTTTGAGGGCGCTAGGTTTCAGCATTGCCGCAAGTCATGCAGCATTACAGCCAAGAGCAACTGATGAACGTATTCGTAAAGTCAACAGTACATCAGACTTCCCTACCGCTCCGTCAGGTGGTTTAGCCACATCACAAAACGCTTGGGCAGCCGAGTTTCGTAGGCCATCAGTTTTAAGATTATTCGCTCATGCTTTTGAATGGGCAGGAACGCTGAATTACAGCAAGGCGTTCCCAGCTGTGCAGCAACAACTAACACCGCTAAATAAATTTAGTTACTACTTCACCAACAAGCTTGGGGGGCGTGTTTATCCATCTGGCTTTAATGAAGAGGGCTACATCGTTAAGAGCACCGGCATCGAAGATCTGAATACCGGTCAAGAGCAAAGTTTGACAGCACTGGCCAGCGTTGAAGAAGATCCGGTTACAGAATTTCCATCTGGCATCAGTGCTCAGGGCGAAAGTTTCTTTAACGATATTACGATCCAAGGCAAAGCAAAATTTACTCTTAGTGCCGACCTGGCTACAGCTGAAGATCCCCTTGGCCCTGTATCGCTAGCAACGATTGAAGATGTTCAAGGCACTGCAAAGGCTTTAGATAATCCAAGCATTCTGGACAACAACCAGCCGAAAGTGATCACAAACCTCAGCCTGAACTATTGGCGTGAGTACAACGCATTACTGAGCGGCAAGGTCTTCAGTTTTGAAGCTGGCACTGGTGCTGATGAGGTGCCCGTGTCTGGGATGCTGGGGCGTATGGCATTTGTTGATGAGTGGTGCGGCTACGCTCAAGGCGGTGGTGCTGTTACACAAGCAACTAGCAAATCTACAGGCGTAACGTTAAACACTCCATGCGGCCAGATCACAATGAACGGAGCTGCACTTGCTGCAGGTAGTGCTGTTCCCTTTACAATGACCAATAGCCAGGTCGGTCCGCAGGATGTCATTGCTGTCAGCATTAAATCCGGCGCTACAGCTGGCGCTTATTCGGTCAGTACGCTGGACATCGCAGGCGGTTCGGTAAAGATTGCGCTGCGAAACCTTACCGCTGGGTCACTGTCTGAAGCGGTGGTTCTTAATTTCGTAATCATCAAGTCCACCACAAACGCCTGATTTTCTGCTATGGCCATCAAGGAACTGTTTTACGACAACCGCCCAAGGGTTCTGTTAGATCCGCGTGCATCGCAGCGCATCGATCCACGGTTTAAGTTTACGCGGGATTCCATTGGCACTTTTGTAGACGCTAATGGCAGCATTCAAACAGCCAGTGGTAACGAGCCACGATTTGATCATGACCCCGTGACTGGTGAGAGTCTGGGGTTGTTGATTGAGGAGAGTAGGACGAACTCACAAACGTACAGCAATAGTTTCTCAACAAATTGGACCCTTAATCAAAATGGAACAACTACTGTTACGCCAAACGCGGCGATTGGTCCAAGCGGTCAGCTTGACGCTACAAAGTTAAGCAATACGGCTGGAGCATATATTCTGGGACCAAATTTTATTGCCGGTGTCAATATTGGATCTGGTTACAGTGCAACGTTTAATCTTTCGACAGGGGATATTTCCACAGAAAAACCCGTGCTCTCGGCTTCGTTAATTCCCGTTGGGAATGGCTGGTTTCGTTGTGCTTTTGTACCAGGCTTGAGCATAATTTACGCGCAAAGTATTTACGTAAAAGCGGCTGAAAGCAGTATTTTTACTATTGAACATTGGGTTGATGCCATACGATTAAGTGTAACTGGTGGTATTGGCGCTGGTGTTTATATCTGGGGTTCCCAGGTGGAACTCGGCTCCTCCACCACCTCCTACATCCCCACAACCACCAGCGCCGTAACCCGTGCCCAAGACCTTATATCAATTGAAGCCCCGCTACCTGCTACTGGTTCGGTTTACATCGATGCTCGCGCCATTGATGTAAAAGAAAACGACACTTTGCTTTCCTTGAAAAACGATAGCAACGACAAGGTTGATCTTGCATATCTTTCCAGCACTGCTACTTACAATTCGCTGGCGCTAATTACCAATTATGACGGTGTTAGCAAAGCATCACTGCCATTGCCGGTGCCAACCACCGACCGCGAACGCAATATCATTACCTACGGCGCTAATAACTATCAATATGGACGTGATGCATCACGGTTTGCCCCTTCATTAAGCAGCTCAGTCCCTACTAACCTCAACAAGCTGGCGATTGGCCACGATGCAGTAGATGCAACTAAGGCATTTAACGGCTACATCAACACTGTTTATGCATGGTCCGGTGAACTAACACCTGAAGTCGCTGAAGCATTGGTGCGAGGTGAAATCGACGCCATTAACACCGACACATATGACCCAACTGGACCAGCCGGGTCATTAGCACTGGTAATTAACACCCAGGGCACAGCTGCTGACGGTGAGAAGACCTTCACGCTGCCTGCCGAGAGCGTCGCCACCGACAACGACATCGTGATCACATGGGGCGATGGCACTGAATCCGGCCTTGAGGGCGCTGCTGCAGAACTAGGCGCTATCGGCTTGACGCACGATTACCCTTCTGCCGGTATCTACCCTGTTTGGGTCGAAGGGAAAATGCAAAATATTCAATATAACAACATCATTAACCCAGACGATTTGCTGTTGATCACCGAATGGGGCACGGGCGACATGCTCACAGCACCGAGCACGATGAACGGTGCTTTTTACGGCTGCAGCCAAATGGATTTCAGCAACTCTGCCCGCACTACAAACAGACCTGATACAAGTGCTGTTACCGACTGGGCAAATGCATTCCGCGATTGCAGCAGTATTACTGGAACTTTCCCGTCGTTTGATTTTACCGCAGCTACGACCTTCTCAAGCACATGGAATGGATGCAGCAGTTTGGCTTCTATGCCAGCAATTTTTGTTGCTGATGGTGGTCAAACGCAAAACGTGACTAACTTCACCGCCGCTTGGAACAGCTGCAGCAGTCTTACTAGTTTCCCATTGATTAATACTTCATCAGGTACTAACTTCACCGCCGCTTGGCAGGGATGCTCCAGTATAAACGGCACTTTCCCGTCGATTAATACTTCATCAGGTACTAACTTCGCCGCCGCTTGGAACAACTGCAGCAGTCTTACTAGCTTCCCATTGATTAATACTTCATCAGGTACTAACTTTAGCGGCGCCTGGAGCTTATGCAGCAGTCTTACTAGCTTCCCGTTGATTGATACCTCATCAGGTACTAACTTCAACTTCGCCTGGGGCTTATGCAGCAGTCTTACTAGCTTCCCGTTGATTGATACCTCATCAGGTACTAACTTCGCCGCCGCTTGGACTAACTGCAGCAGTCTTACTAGTTTCCCTCTAATCAACACGTCTTCTGGTACTAACTTCAACACCGCCTGGAACGGCTGCAACAGCCTTACTGATTTTCCCGCTGGCTTCTTTGATTTATGGGCCGGGACACCTGTTGATGAGTGCTTTTATGAAACTTGGAAGAACTGTACAAGCCTCACAGCAACTTCAGTCGATAACATTTTTGTTTCGATTGCTGCCTCCGGCGTTTCCGCACCTAGCGGTACAGGCACTAATGATGGAAAGATCACAGTCGACTACGACGGCACAACCCTCCCAGGCACTACAGCCACTGCAATCACCACCCTTAAGTCCCGTAACTGGGACATTTACCTCAACGACGTACTGCAATGACCCACTTTCTGCGCTTCACTGATGAGTCCACCTTTCGCGACGCTTGCCATGATGCTGGGCTTTGGATTGACGACAACAATCCACGGCCTGCATTAATCTCCCACACGCATACCATGGATGTGCTTGGCCCATTAGTGCAAGTTTCATTCACAGGCAACAGCATCAACTGGAGTGGTGAAGATGAAGGCATCATTTTTAATGTTGCTTTAAACGATGACAAAACCGGTTGGGTTTATAACGCAACTGCTACTGAACATTCAGAGCTTTTGCTCGCGAGTTACAACGTTAATTTCTCAAATCAATTGACGGGTGATTACGATTATGCGGTGCTTGAAGCCACCATGGGAAACGGAACCCTATCTGTTGATCGTTTAATTTTTGATGAAGACGATCCAGAAAATGTAATTGGCCGTGAACCTGCAACTAATACAAGCGATAATCTTGGCCCAACATTTGACGCTTGGCACGTCAACGCTAAATTCACAACAGGCTTGCCTGATGGCTGGGACTCTTGTCTAGTAAGCCCAAACCCACCAGTCCGTATTTTTGCGGGAGACCAACAGTAACGATGACGCCAAGGGAACTAGAAAACTGGGCGAAAATTGAAAAAGCCTTGCGCGAAGCAGGCAAAACCGAATGCATGTTTTATCAACGTGCAGTGGCAATATTAAGTGGCAAGCCAGATCCACTACAGTGACGAGGAAGGAGCGCCTAAGACGTGATTGAAATCTACGCCGCAATCCTAGGCGCTTCGATTGGTATCGCTGGCATGTCCGTATCCGGCTTTACCAGACGCACCAGTGAAAGCCGTGAGGCGGTTATTCGCCTTAGTGCCGGGTTGGAATCTATCGCAAGTAAGTTGGAAGAGTTGCACCAAGACATGAAGGCGGAAAAGGTTCAAGCCACTGCTGATCGCCGCGAAATTTACGAACGCTTGAACGATCACGGCAACCGAATAATTGTGCTGGAGAGCTATAGAGCTAGAATCAATCCAGATTAATGGAGTGACCAATGGGCATGGAAGAGCTTCTGACATCCCCGATCACATGGATCCTTGTTGCCGCGGCATCTGAGATCATTGCGTTATCACCAGCGCTGAAATCAAACTCTGTGATCCAGCTGATTTTTCAAGTATTGGCGGCGCTAAAGGAAAAAAAGGGCTGATCCCCGCCGACGGGCGGTGGCTGCTGAGATTCTCGACGCGGTCACCGCTCGAGGGCGTGAAGCGCGAGATTCAACGCCGTAAATTCGAGGCCACGTTAAAACCTCGGGTTGATGCTGAGGTTGAGCGATGGCATGAATCACAGCCGCCAGCAATGCCGCCGCCAATCCAAATCGACGACCTGCACATTAAATCGCCCTGGCATGACGAACAGCAAACCGATCAGCCTTGAACAGCTGTTCAGGTATTACAAGGCGTTGCCGCATCAAGCCGCAGCGATTCAGGAGCTAGAAACAGATCTCGGCAAAAACGGCTATGAAATTGCGATGCGTCGCGATCGAGGCTGGTTCGCAACATGGAGCCAATCAGGCAAACAGCGCAACTATCAAGCTGGAATTGAGCTTATAAAGCATTTTGAATCATTTCACCCTGACGCATACCTCTGCCCTGCTGGGGTGTGGTCGATTGGGTGGGGGAACACGACAAAGGCTGACGGTTCACCGGTGATCCCTGGCGACCGGATCAGCCAAGAGGACGGCGACGCCCTTTTGCAGCAAACGATCGACGGGATTGTTACGGCGTTGGCTGGTTCAATCCCCTACTGGTCAGCCATGAAGGAGCATCAGCAATCGGCGCTGATCTCGTTTGCATTCAACCTGGGGAGCTATTTCTACGGCCAAGGCGGCTTCGAGACAATTAGCCGCTGCTTGCGTGAGCGGACTTACAAAAGCGTGCCGGCGGCATTGCTGCTCTACTGCAACCCGGGCAGTTCATTCGAGGCGGGCCTTACTCGCAGGCGGAAATCTGAGGGTATGCTATGGGCTGGGGAACAGGCTGCAGCGCCAGATCCCGCAAAGATCAGGCCAGAGTCACCATTCAGCACCCGGCTAACGCCACACATCACGCTAGGTGAATTT
>Ga0208795_1000057_pt1 | contig 47341 bp, 60 predicted proteins | sample CB_VirMetaG_6_FD_184541 | JGI IMG/M metagenome (GOLD analysis project Ga0208795, IMG submission 184541) | Freshwater to marine saline gradient viral communities from Chesapeake Bay - CB_1508_2 Viral MetaG (SPAdes) (version 4) | ecosystem: Environmental > Aquatic > Marine > Coastal | place: USA... | reverse complement strand
GCTGGCGCCTGTGTGGGACGATGTGTTATTGATTTTGAACGGAGGTAGCGAAGGATGAAGAAACTTGACCACATTTTAATCCACTATGCCGAGCCGATTCTGGCGACGCTTGCGTTTATCGGGTTTGTGATTTGGTGTATCCGAATGGTGCCGTAAAAAAACAGAAACAAAAAAGGAGAACAGGACGATGAGAAAGACAGTATGGAATTGGGTTCAGATCGTGGTGCTGGCGTTAGTTGGGCTTTATCTGTGGACGGGGTGTGTTGCATTCGCACCTTCACCTGATCCTTCTGCTGGGGTTGTAAGTGTCAAGATTTATAAGTTGGGATACGGCATGACAGAGTACTATCTGTTTATTGACGCATTTCTGCCTGAAAACATCACAAATGCAACCGAAGCTATTTATGCAATCCTTGACGAATTTGAAAATACAAGCATTGGCGTTATCGAAAGCGAATTGGAAAGTCGTGCTGAAGATAAGCTGATTGATTATGAATTTGATCAGCAACAGAAAGAAACGATAACCCGAATGCTGGAATCTGTTGTGTCCAGGCTGAAAGGGTATTTGCCTACAGATTATGCAGCACTTACGCCTGAAATCATTGCCGACTTAAAGAAAGGCATTGACGACGCTTTGGTTGACCATAACGTGATTGAAGAATAAACAAATGATCCATACCGACTACAAGCTCTATCCGAAGACACAACAATACGATGCACGTAATTACGTTGTGTGTGAAGATTTTTTTGCCAAAGTGTGTGGTATTAAAGTTCTGGTCAAGGAAGGGTTTGTGTATGATGGGTTCTCGGTGCCTCGGCTGTTTCACTGGTTTCAAAGTCCGTTTACTGGTTTGGGAACAGTCGGGGCATTGATACATGATGCGCTGTATGCGAGTGAGCTTGTTGAAAGAAAAACGGCAGACTTGATCTTTGTAGAGTTGATGAAGATGTATGGTGTTGGCTGGATACGAAGGAACATGATGTACAGTGCGGTAAGAAGCTGGGGCTGGATTGTATGGGCTAGGCATAAGCAAGAAGATGTGGATTATGCTAAGACGTTTATTTTAATTGAAACTAAAGATGCTTGATTTAGTTGCAAAATTGATGAAGATACGAAATGAATGTTTCAACCTTGGTCATTGCTTGGCACATGACTCCGAGGATCATGATTATGAGTTCATGGGTTTGGAATTGTTGGAGATTAATTTAATTTTGAAAGAGATGCAAGATCTAGCAACAGCCAAAGCGATGATGCCATCAGAATGCCGTACAACGCACTCTAAGCCATTCTGAGGACGTTTGCAGGGTTTTCCCGTCCCTGTCTAGCCCCAGCCCTGTAAGCGTCCTTAGAGCGGCTTAAAATTAAAATAGGATATGGTGATGATTATGATGCGATTTTCTTCCATGATAGAGAGAATTCAAGGGCAATTGCTTGATGAATCTTCTGACACTGAGACAATGATCAAGTCTTGGATAAATGACGTTGTTGATTTTTTGTGTCGTACTGTTGATCTTCCTATTTATCGTCTACAAAGAACCATTACGCCTGATTCAAGTGGGTATATCTATTTGCCTGGCATACTTCAGTCAATTAAAACGATTACTGATTCCACTAAGGCTTATCATTTTAAACATGAAGACGTTACGGAGGGGTTGACCAATGAACGAAAAATGGAATACCTGTATTCAGATCATGGGATCAAGGATTCTTATGATTACAGTGAAACAGCGGTTGTTGTAAACGGTTCTGCAAACGTCACGGTTTCTGCTGGTACTAGTGCCGAGCAATATGATACTGTGAGTTTTTCTTCAGAAGATGGGTTTTACGAGGTTGTCTCTGGTTCCGGTACTGCTGTTGTATTACTTGATGAATATCGTGGCACTGCTGGCAGTAAAACTATGCTTGTAAATCCTTCTGGTATGCGGAAGATCAAAGTGTACGATTCGAACGGAAGTGCTTACACGAGCGATGTAATAGTGACGTTTCAAAGAAAACCACATGTTTTGGTTAGTGATAATGATATCATTTGGCTTGATGCACCAAGTAGTATTTTTTACAATGTCCTAAAACGCGCGTATGAACGGGGAAAGTATCAAACAGATTCTTTGTATCTTGATAATCAAATCAAATATTATACTCACATAGAGCTTGGAAGTTTAAAGCGTGATAAAGAAAAAACCCAAATGGAACAAACATCAAGAAATATGGGAATGTTTTCCCTTCACAGACGTCGCGGATAACAATGACTAGAACACACGAATACAATCCATACAAAATACGAAACGAAGACATTTATCGTTTTCGTGGATTAGGATTGTCTAATCTTGGTGCGATGTTGCCACAAGAGTTTGTGGGGGATCTTGAAAATGTTGTCAGCTATTATGTTGGTTCACATGAAGCGAGAATGGGAAGCCAGCCAATTGAAGCTTTAAGCAATAATGGCAAAGTGTTTGGTGGGCATGAAGATTCTTTAGGTTTTGTTTGTGCCAATGGTTCAGTTGTTTCATTTGAAAGACGCGCAATTCCGACAGTTCCGAATTTCAGTGCAATTACTCGTGTAGGGATTACTCCTGTAGATGTCGATTGGGGAAGCCCCGATTTTTGGAATCTCCCAAAGATTGAATTTGACATTGACGATTCCACGAGTGGTCCTTATGGCGGTGAGTGGAATATTCCTAGTGCCACTTCACCGTCAGTTCGTGAAAGATCAAACGATTTTTCACTATTCGAGTATTCGTCTCCAACCTACATGGTTCATCGTGATGCAGCATCATGGAAATTTTATTGTGGAAAAGGCTTTGACGACAACGACATTAACATTACGGCCATTGCAGTTTACAGCAATGAATCATCCATGTTTGCTCCTGCCGGTATTTTAACGGCGTATGCTGGCGGTTGGGGATATACTGCCACTAAGCAAGCTATTTACAACATTGATTCTTATTCGAGTGTCGATGGTTCATTTGATAGTTTTACAGTTTCGGTAACACCAGAGATTCCAAGCCTAAATGTAGCTGGGATACAGATTTGGTTATTGATCAATGGTTCAGTTGCTTACCAAAGTGCATGGGTTCCAGTGCCAAACAATATGATGTCCAAACGGGCGCTCGTAGATTCTTCTGTCAGTATCACAGTTGGTACTGATTATGGACTAAGCGGAATACAGTCTAACTATGAAGATCTTATGGATGTGTTTGTAGATCCTAGTTATGGAAGCCATGAAAGTGAATTACCTCAAACATTGAACGAAATTGGAATCGGTGAATTATATTCGTCTTATGCTTCTACTGTTATTGAATCCTCAAAAAACACCAATACTGATTCTCTCAATATTTTTGGGTACATGCAAGTTCTTCGAAACCATGCTACGCATTCCAAAAAAGATGGGTACAAAGATGATGATGTTGTTTACACAGAGCAATCGCAATTAGGGTTTGGACTGAAACTAACTGAATCTGTAACGATTGAAACCTGTATAGCATTAAGTGCATCAACCTGGGGAAACATCTCTTGTCAAGAAAGTGGGCAGGTTGTTGTGGAAGGATGGATAGGCCAGTTTTATTATCCTGCAGGTGGTGGTGATTATAGTTGTGGTGATCGGTCTTGTCGTGTTGAACGTGTTAATTATACACCGCCCACAACAACGATTCCGCATGAAGCCGATGCTTACATGAAACCTGTCCAGATAGTGCCTAATCCTAGTTATGGAATGGCTTGGACATTTGAAGACAAAGGAACGGGTTTTGTTTGGAACCAGTACAATAGTGCGATTCATTGGGACAAAAACACAAACGCCCCAAGCGTAAACACACGCAAGACTGCTTTTGATGGATTTATGCCTGACATGTCAATTGGATATGCTTCTGGTTGGAAAGCCAATGTAAATTTTGTTTTATTCAAATGGTACTTTGATGAATGGAGTGAATAGTTGTGAAAAAACATGGTTCATATTATGGAAATATTTTTAGCGGGACTGTAAAAGGGTTTCGCGGCTTGAACCAGGGTGTATCGGAAAGGTATCATTTAGATGAAGAACGTGTACGAGAACTTGAAAACTTTGATGTTATCGATTTTACATTACGTCAGCGAAATGGGTGTGTTCCATTTCAGCAGGTTACAGCTTGTGTAAATGGCGCATTTGAATTAGACGATGTACTTGTTTTGGGATTTGGAACCAATATAGGGATACTGGCATAATGAGTTTAACAACTGTGCTTGAAAACGTAAGCGAAGCCTCTAAGTATATTGACAGACTTGAAGATGTCTATGGAATCTTTAGTGGATACGATATCCCTCGCTATGTCAATGCCGATACTTCTATTGCTGGAAAGCTTGGAATGTGGAATTGGGGAAGCGATTATGCTTATCGCCCTGTCTGCAGTGTAATTGCCGGTGGGTCTTTGACTGATTCTAAATACTATTCTGTTAAGCTGGTTGCTGTTGATACTAATTGGGCAAGTGTAAATTCCACATATCGCATGAGCAATCCGACATTGCCTAGTGCGGCGGTTCAAGTTTCTGGTTCTAATCTTTCAATTCGCATTACCGCTCCTGCACATCCGCAGCAAGATTATAACGGGTTGGTGGCTGAAGATGCCTGCAAGGTACGCTATGTTTATGTTTGCGAAGGTGATACGGCGGCGGGGGCAGAGGCAGGTGTTTTTTCTTATGCCGGTGTAATTAGTAATAATACTGATGATACAACGTTTGATCTTACTTCCTTTGCGGCGACTACAACCGAACCATTTACAACCATGTATCCCCCTCCAAATGCACGATGCTGTGTGTCTGCGTATAATATTTTGTGGTGTGCGGGTGGTGTCACTGAAACAAACGGGCAAGCACAAATCAAACAAGGGACTGAAAGCGAAAGCACTGCGAGTATTGCTGAACAAGATTCTTTGAGCAATATTTGGAGATACACGGTATCCACATGGCCGTCCATCGATATTTATGAAGGTGACTTAATTACTGTCACGGGATCCGGTAATGCTGGAAACGATGTGATCAAAGCCAAGATTCTTCATTACAATTCTACTGACAAGTGGGTGGATGTCGAGAATGAAAGCGGTGTGGCAGAGGGATCCGGGGGATCTGTTGAGTTTATTCAGAATCATATTCTCGGCAATTCAAATACACGTTTTACGGACGGGCTTGAAGGTGGCACATTTAGGTTTACTGGTGAAAACGGTATAGTTATTCGTGGCATTGAAGTTTCAGACAAGGTACTCACGCTTGAAACAGAGTATGCTGGTTCTATATCTGCGGATACTGATACTGATTATTCGATTGTAACAAAGTATGGACTTTACTATTCATCGACCAGAAACCCTCACTGGTTCCCGGCTACAAACTTTATTTCCATTCCCACGAATACCGTAGGGCTTTCATATTTTGATTTAAACATCATCGTGTTTACATCCGATGTTATATACAGAATTGATGCCTATTCGCCTGAAAACGGCTTATTCGTCGTTTCAGAGCATATTGGAACGCTTGCCAGCAAGTCGATTGTTAGAACAACACAGGGGATCTACTTTTTTGATGGGCAAAGCATTTCTGTTACAGATGGATCAAGCGTTGTTTCGTCAATTCCTTTTAAGATTTCAGATTTTATTGTGGATATTGATTGGGAAAACATTGATTTAGTACGAAGTGCTTGGATCCCTGCACAAAATAAGGCTGTATGGTTTTTCCCGACCACTGGACATACCGACATTCGCAAGGGTGTCATGATAAACTTGCTTAATAACGATGTTATGCCGATCACTGTTACGGATATATCTGAGGTTTGGACTGGATATGACAGTGATTCAGGCCAGCCATTATTGAAACATGGAACAAGTGGAGTCCACAACAATAGCAGTAATGCCTATTTATGGGAACATGATTTGGCACTTGAGTATGATGGGCTTCCTGCTAGTAGTGCAAAAATAGGATACATAACGGATGTAGACACAAACGAATTGACCGTTCAAGGAACTACAGACGATTTTACTTTATGGACGTTTGGCGCAGTGGAAAACAATGAAGGGATTCCAGCCGTTATTTTTGCAGCAGACGGTGGCTGGGAACAAACTGTAATTATTAAGAGCATGACTGAAGTTTCCCCGGCCACAACTCCAAAATCTTTTACAGTAGCTTTGCATACTGATTATGATTTGTCTTCTGTTCAACCGAATGATTATTTCCTTTTGTCTGCCATTCCATGTTCTTATGGACCGAAGTGGTTTGATTTTGCTTCTGCTCGTTATCTTCATGCTGTTTTTGATCTTAAGGTTTGTTTTTCAAAGCTCACTGAAGATGCTGTAGTGTTTGTTGATTGGTTTGTAAATTTAGATCCAGACACGCTTTGGAAGCGAAACATTGTTGCATTGTCGGAAGGTGATACAGAGTTTACGGTTAATTGTGCTCACGGCAATGTTACGAGTGTGGGGTTTAGGATACGATGGTACGGGCCAGGCAGAATTAATATTCAGAATTACGTTTTGACATTTGACACAAGGAGATAAAACAATGGCAACCAACTATTCACAAACTTTTGAGATTCTTGATTTAGATACTGGTTCAGACGAAAACAGCGGTTTGTCTTTTGATTTTGATGATTGGGATTACACCAATGATTTTTCGGATCAAGCCAACGCAATGCTTTCTTCAATCAATGCGATTGCAAATTCTGGTGATTTTAGTGCTGACAAAATTAATGAACCGATCAAAGAGTTTCATGAAAACTTTTCATCTACCTTGGCAATGAATGCTCAACTGTCTTTAGAGCAACGTACTTCTGACATAGAAGCTTATGTGGCAGGGACGCAAGAAAGTCGTACTGGTGTTATTCAAGACTCAATTCAGCAAGTCCAAAACGAAATGCAACAAACATACCTTTCGAACCTTGCTGAAGTTTCTATGGGGGTATCTCAACTTTTGCAAAGCGGAATAAGCACTGCAATGAGCTTACAAGCGGACGTTCAAAGCCAATATCTTTCTTCTGTTGTAAGTGCTTATGGAAGCATTATGCAATACTTGGCAAACGAAATGAGTATTGATGCCGATATTTATTCTGCTCAATTGTCGAATGCTACAAGCAGGTACAATACTGAGTTATCGGCTGAAGCAACAAAGTATGCGGCTGAACAAGGATCGAATGCTACCATATCGTCTGCTGAGTATTCTGCAGAAGCAGATATTGCTGAAAGCAACAACGCATTGACTGCTGCCCTGGCTGAAATACAAAGCCAGCAAAACATGCTAGACACCGTAATAAGTGCGGCTAGTGCGTCAGATTCTGATGTTTGGAATCCTGGCACAGTAGATACCACTACTGGAAAGTTATCTTATGTTGGTAATTGGTGGGATAGAGAAAACTATTAAGGTTTAGGAAAAGGATTACAATCATGGCTAATGCAATGCAATTTTTTTCGCTTTATAAAGCTTTAAGAGCAGAGGACACAAAAAAGGATACAGAACTTGATGCGATTCGTCTTCAGAAAGCGCGTGTTGATCTTGCCTCTGCCACTGTAGGATTGGATCAGAAACTCAAAGATCAAAAGATGCAGGAAGCTTCTTTTCAATTTTCTCAACAGACCGGGGCATTGAAGTTTTTTCAAAGCAATGTAACCGACTGGAGAAAGATGCAGGAAGAAAACCTTGCTTTGTCCCTTGGTGGTGTGCCTGGTTCTAATAATACATGGACGTTTGATGAAGGGGAGGGTAAAGGGGAAATTTTCAAACAAGCTCAACAAGTACTTCGTCAACGTGAAATGAACGCAGTCCTTGCTATACAAAGCAACATGGAACAGCTTGTTCAAAAAGGTATAAACGGAGCGCAACTTCAACGTTACATGCAACAAGAGCTTGCCCGTTATGGTGCCGACTTGAGCACTTTTGATTCTGAACGACTTGTAGGAATGCTTGCAAAAAATTCATTGCAAAAAAATGGGAATATTTCTATTAAGCAACTCGATGATCAAGCGTTTTCAAAAAGCATTGATGCGATCATTGCGGATCAAGGAGTTGATCTTGATCTTGGTAGAGTTGTTGCAATAGAGATGGATCGTAGTGAATATGAGGGCATTGTCGATACTTTGCGTAAACAGTATGAAACTTATGGTAATGGGGGATTGAAGGCCGAAGTCCGTAAAATTATTTCTCAAAACCTAGATGGTACTGAATCGGAAAAATCTTCATTTAGCCAGCATGTAAAAAATGCTGCTATTCAAGCCCGCAATGTTTCCGATAATGCTTTAATGCAGAGGTTTGGTGCTCAAAATGGGATTCTTCAAAACAAAATTTCTCAGCAGATTGCCACTGGATTAATGCGTGATTACGGGCTTAATGGCGTTCTAAGGCCAACAGACCCGAAGTTCGATGAACACTGGCAAACCATGTCCAATGTCTATCAGAACGGCTTAAAACGCCTTGTAGGGGATTACAAAGACAATGAGGTGTTTTCTCGATATAGTGACATGTCGTTAAATGATATGCTTCAAAACCTTTCTTCTCCTAGTCTTGATGACGAAGAAAGGAAAAACATGAATTATGTTTTTGATTCTATTCTTCTTCGTGGACTACAGTCGCAATATAGCGAACGTACTGATATTCCGCTTACTGAACGTTCACACACCGTATTGAAACCTGTATTGGATGATTTCAAACGGAAGCTGTTTAAGGGGAATACATCTGCAAATGTTCGTGGTATGGAGCTTTTCAAAAAAGCGGTTGGTGCAAATCTTCAGCTTAAAGACAGTTTTGATGATGTTGAAGCATACATCAAGGAAGCCAAAGGTGATTCAAGTTCTTCTAATAATGGATTGATGTCGTCAATTACTGGAATGACAGATCAGCCCGTTGAAAAATTTCAAAACCAAACAGTCATTAATGCAAGGCGTGAACTTGCTATGGATCTTGGTGACTTATACCGTGGCAATGGGATGATCAATGTAAGCGATGGTTCTTATAGTTTTACAATGTCCGGTAATCCTGTTGCCAATCGTATATTCAGGGATGCTTCTATTCGCCCAAATACAACAATTGAAGGACATCAAACTTATATACCACAGTTTAAGACTGGTTATGATGTAGATGTATGGAAACGGTACGAAAGTGCTTTGAAAGACATTTCTGGAATTAAAACAAGCAAGGATCCTCTTGGTCAGAATTTCCGTGCCAATATGGAAACCCTCAATAATGCCATGGATTTTGCAGATGAAGTAAGGTATTCAGAGCCAGAGCTTGCTTATTCGATTTACAAACGTGTCAACAATGTAACTTTAGGTGATACGTCTGTAAAAATGGCAGTCATGGCAAAGAAATATACAGAAACGCATCGTAATTTGTTTGAGGCCAATGTTGTCAATGCGGATGCTGTAATTAAAGACAACGCGACACCAAGATTGAATCCCAATGCCGACATTAAAAAGCTTTTCAAGTTTCAAAATCAAGCTGATCGTGAACAAGGGATGATTGCTCATGGGGCTTTGGGATTGGAATATAACCAGGGTACACGCACCGGTTCTGTTGATAATTCTTATCTTGATCCTGGAGCAATTGCACAACGGCTTACAGATAATTATATGGCAAATCAAGAGATTGAAAATAATCTTAATATTTTTCTTGAAATGGCGAATCAGAATGACATAAATGATCTTGCTCAGTTCGTCGAAAATACAAAGAGTTTTGGCGGGTTGTTTGAAAGCAAACGCTTTGCTCGAATGCAAGACGATTATCAGCGTAAGCATATTGCCGAGTTTGAATTAAACACGGAAGATTTGATTGGTTCAGAGTTTAACTATGCGAGTGAGTTTTTACAGCAACTCAGAAAGAAACCAACCCAACTGTATACAAGCATTGTTACAAGTGGGCTTTCGTATGACGACCTAACCGATTTTGACGACTTCCTTCAACAGCCATCTTTTAGGAAAGACGAAATTGGAATAAGGCCAGTTGCACAGTTTAATTTTAATTCAATTCAGGCAACAAAAGAAAACGCGCAACAAATAGCAGGTACACTAGAGCATTTCGTAAAAACCCGTTATAAAGATGTGAGCATAAAAAGAATAAAGACAATAGTTAAAAAGCACGCTTTGAACAACTCTCATTATGTTCGAGTTCAAATTTGGAACTGAAGGTTTTTTTAAATGACTATTCCTATAAGCCAAGACAATGATGTCGTCACTAACCAAGATTCGATTCTTGCTGATGAACAACATCAACCCATGCCGGCGAAAGAACCTGCTTTAATTGATTCTGTTATGGATGAACAAAGGCCAGAAGCCTCTTCTGTTCCGTTAAATGAAGACGCTGTTGTAAACAATGGAAGGATTAATTTTCAGAAGAAAGAATCTCTGACTGTTGATTCACTTGCAAAGGTTTGGCGTGATAGCGAAAAGAAAGAATCGAAGATTGATCCGAATTTGGCTATCTCTGATCTTTCCAATATGGGAATCCTTCGTTCGGGGTTTGAAGACACTGCTAACAATCTCGAACAAATGACCCCTGTGCAACGCAGAGAGTTTTTCTTGGAAAACGTTGGCCGTTCTGGAAAGAGACCAACTTTCACATTCAAAGACATTAACGACATGCGTATCGAAGGCGCAAAAAAAATGGGGCTTCCTTTATTTGAAGAATCTCCTGGGTTCTTTGAAATACTTCCAAAGACAATCAAGGGCTTGGGTTGGCATACAAAAGATCTTTACACTGCTAAGTCTTTTGGTATTGCTCGTATGTTCCTGTCAAATGATGATCTACGTCCATGGGCAGAAGACTGGTCTAGAGACCGTGCTCGACACCAAATGCGTTTGCTTGGTTCTCAAGGGATGTTTGATAGCCCGAATGCTGCATTGACCCAGATGGCAGACGGCATGGCTCAGATGATTTCCTTTTCGGCCACTTCGCGTATAGAAGGTGCCATTGGTCAATACGTATCTGGTGGCAATAAGTTTGCTGGAATGGGGGCTATGTATGCCGGAATTACGGCTGGTGAGGCTGGCAACTTTGGTTTGGAAACTGTTCTTTATGATATTGATGAAACGGATGCTCGTTTCTTTTCTATTTTGTATGGTTTGGGTTCAGGTGCTATTGAGCTTCATGATGAATTATACCGTGGTGGTACAAAGTTTGGTATTAGCAATATGCTTGAAAGCATGATAGGTGGAGCCTCTTGGGGAAAACGCCTTAAAAGTTCTTTGATGGAAGGTGCTGAAGAATTTGTTCAGAATGGATTGCAGACATTTTTAATGGGGCTTGCGTTGTCTCGGAAGTATGGTGGGATTGATAAGGCACGTGAAGCAGTTCCTGAGTTTTGGAAAGGAGATATGCAGGAGCTTGTTTACGAGACGATTAAAGAGGGTGGGGTTGAAGCTATTATGGCAAGTGGTAGTGCGTTTATGTTTAATGCGCTTGGTGGTACTGTTGGAAACTGGCGTAAAAATTCTGTCATGTCAAACCGTATTGGGAAGGACAACTGGAAAAAGGTTCAGGCATTTGCTTCTCAAGGGGAGCATCAAAAAGCGATTCAAGAGCTATTCAAATCGGAAGCCAATGCCAATGAATTGATTCGTACAGCCGGGCAACAGTTTCGTAGTAATCTTGACAGTCGCATGAAAACAGTGATGTCAGAAATCCGTGGATCCTTGCAGGAAGGGGAAAGTGAAGCGGATGGTGTTGTTCAGTATTTGAAGAAGAACGAAGGTATTTTTGATGAGGTTCAAGGGGATATTGGCGAATCAATTCGTTCTTTCCAAAATCCAGATCAGGTTGTAAATCCGTTTGATTCCACTGTGGTTTTGAAGCATGAGTCTGGTGTTGCAGTTGGTACTTTTCACGAAGTTTTTAGTGAAGTCCTTTCCAGTCTTGTTAAAAAAGGCCACCTTAAAAAATACAGTGACATTGCTGAGTTTACTTCTCGTATTTATTCCAGTGTAATTGCGAATGGTGCCAGTGAAACGTTTGCTTCTTATTATGGTGGGACTGATCTTCGTGTAGAGACGTATGACAACAAAAGCGGAGCAATGGAATCGCTTTCAAAGTCGTTTGATGAAATGCTTCACGACAGCTATCCTCGTGTGTTTGATATCATGGTTGACAATGCAGTCGAGCATGGTCAGCTTGAATTCAATGAAGATATGTACAATCGTTTGATGTTCATTGAAGCAATGCGTACATACGGGGCGGAAGCTGAACGACGGTATCGCCAAGGGGAAGGCAAAGGCGGCGGTCGTTCTGTACAGGATCAAGAGATCGAGGAACGTACACATCCCGACTTACAGGATTCTGGACTTGGCTTTCCCGAAATGGAATTCAAAGGTGGTCGCGCCCAGCGTGGCCGTGTTTTGTTTCCGACCATGGAAAATTCTGAGGAACGTCTTGCGGTTATTCGAAATGAAGTGCTTGCACAACTTCCGTTAAACATTACTGATGCCCAGATTCTTGAATGGTTCAATAATCCCGTGCTACGCCAGGCTATAGGTCTTGAGACCGGATTTGTGAATAATGCTGCGCGTATGAAGTTTGTGGTTGGGATGGATGCTGACAACAAGTTGGATGCGAATGGTAAGGCGTGGATGAAGACAGGCGGGAGGCTTGCGGTTTATTTCTATCTGAACGAATTGATTGATACAACTGATACCGAGACACGTAAGCAGATTGCTGAAATGATAAGCTCCGGTGACAGCCGTGCTGTTGCTTTGGCATTGAAAGATTTTGTTGCTGACAAGACGAGTGAAACGATTGATCAGTCGTGGGTTGATGCAATAGAAGATGCGCTTGAGAACATGGGGCCGTTTCCGTGGAGCCAGCGTCGGCTTGGCAAGACTGATACAAAGGCACAACAGCAGGAAGGCGAAGATCAACAGGATTTTACTGTAACGGATGAACAGTATCAAAAGCTTGAGGAAAAGGACGAAGCCGAACTGACTGATTCCGAGAAGTCTTTAATGGATACGTACACGGAAGAACGTAGTCGTACCACTGAAGAAGAAGTTGAAGAAGGTATTGTTGTTGATAAGCCGCGTTATGAGAAAACTGCTAACGGTCGTTATATAGATGTGAACAATGAAGGTGAAGCCAAGGATATTCGGTTGAATATCAATAGAGACTTGGCGGATACCATGGACTATCTTGGTTTGTTCATAGACAACCTTTCACGGTTTGCGAAGGTCAAGCATGGCAAGAAATATGTAGCCAATTTACTCAAGGACTTTCAAGTTGATGTCCCGTCAGATGCCCGTAAATCGATTGTGACGCGATTCATAGACGACATGGGCAAGCGTATAGGCAAGGTTCTCAATGGCCGTCAGGACGGCTTAGAATCAATTCTAGAACGTATGCGGGAAGAATACAAGAAGGCCAAGGCTTTTGTGAAACAGACGAACAACGAAATGTCCGTGTTCGCCACCCTGCATCAGAACTTGAGCGAGATTATCAAGGAAGTTGAAGATGCCGAACTGAAGCTGGACTTGATGGATGCGATTGACTACAGCTATAACTATGACCGTATCCAGCAGATTGTCCAAATGCGTAGACTCTACCGGAATCAAAGGCTTGCCTACCTTACCACTTCCGCATTGAACGAAGAAGGGGATGTTGTCGATGCTGGCCCTGGTCTATTTGATGAGTTAATTCAATCCAATGTCCGTTATAATGCCGAATCTGTATTGAAGAATGTCAATGCAACAGACAAACAAAAGGACAAAGCCAAAGCGGATTTGATTACTTGGTATGATGATGTTCAAAAAAAGGCCAAGAAAATATTGTCTATTGCGATGGGGGAAGGCACAAAGCTTGAAGCTAATTTAGTCAGTGCTTGGGCTGATCATATGAAGTCAGTCATACAGGCATATTCAAAAAGCAATGCCGAGGATTATAATTTAGATGCTTGGTTTAGGCTTATGTCTGAGAAAAAGTCTAATCCTGTAAAGACAGCATACGACGGCGCTCTTGCAGAATATCGTAAATTCCAATTATCTAATCCGACTGTCGTGCCAGCATTGCCATTGACAAAGCTAGGCATTATGGATGCCGGTATTAAGTCTGAAGTATTGAATGAATGGAAAACGGTTGAGCAAGCGGAGTTTGCACGGGTGCTCGATTCCTATCTTGAATCCAATTTCGATGTGCGCAGCGAAGAACAAACTATGCGTGGAATTGAGGATCGTATCAATGGTGAAATGCGGTACGATTTCAATGTGGCTATGCTTGAGGCGATGTTGAAAGGGTCTGGTTCTTTTAATCTATATTCTCCATACATTAGTCGATTGTTTAATGGGGTTGTAAGCAAACGGATTAAGGATGTCAATGGTGAAATTGGGAACATTAGAAGGGAGATCAAGCGACTTGAAAACCAAATGCGTACTGAAATTTCGTTGTTAGCTGGTCAAGAAGTAAACAATCAAAGCATTGTTGCTCAAGGTTTGTCAAAAATTGATCAATTGAATTTGTATGCTCAAGATTTTGAAAAATTTATTGCTGAATTTTTTGATGAAAAAAACAGAATCGCAGAAAAGTACCGGAATGCCATTAAGGTCACAGATAAGTTTTTCCATGACAATGTACGTCAGCAGGTTCTTCCAAGTGAAGGAGACAATGGGAAGTTTGACACTGGAGCATGGCAGGAAAAACTTTCAAAGACTGTCAACAAGATCGGGAACTATTTTAATTTTGACAAAGATCAGTCTTTGGCTGGAACACTTGGTATTGCTCCAGAAAACGTTCCAGGTGCCAGTTTCTTTTATTCCATGATTCGCACAGCCCGTGAAGATCTTGAATATCTTCGTGACAGTTACACTCTTCTTATGATCGGTGGTAAACGTGCGGACAATGCCGAAGTATTTACGGAACGTCTACAGAAAACCCTGGACTTATTGGATGATCAAGCGCGTAGAGCGATGTTCAAGCATGGGGTGGTCGCTACGCATCCGATGTTTGCTGCGCTCAATCCTTTTGACACGAGCGGTTTTGATTTCCAACAACATATTCGTAGCTCTCGTAATGCGTACGGGAAAGATTTGTGGGATTCCAAAAATGCAGACCATGCTCGTATAGCCCGATACATGGTTACTAACAGAATTGCAAGTGCTTTGTATCCAGAGGTTGATTTGAGTGATCTTCAACTGGATGATGTAAAGACTCGATATAACAGAGTTGTACAGGCTGGTGAAATCAACTTAGATGATCTGTTGGATTTGATTGCCGGGTGGAAAAACAAAGAGAAGCACGAAGTAAATATCAAGCGGTATATGGTTGCATTGCCGAACAATGAACGTACTGCCGCAATGGTTATTGAAGTCGGCGGACAGCAGATTCCGTTTGTGGTCGATCCTGTGAATCATAATGTGATTGCAACACCTGCGGTGTGGCGCAAGACTGCCGAGTTTGCTGAAAAGGCGCATGGTAAGGAGGGGGTGAGGTTGCTTAAAGAAGGTGAGAACTGGCAGTTGAAGTTTGCGGGGAAAGACAAAGACCAGCGCAGAACCCGTGCAAAGCGTATGACGGACGCTCTTGACGCAGTTGTTGCGGAACTCGATACTGAGGGCGGGTTTCAGCGTATGCTCTTCAAAACGCTTTATAATCGCATTCTCGGTGCTGTTAAGTATGCGGACTTGATCAATAAGGATTTTGACTATCGCGCTTCCGGTCTGGCTGAAAAGCTATTGAAGCAGAAAGAAGTGCTGAAAGCGTTTGGTGTGGATGTGGATGCTGTGTTTAAACCGGATTACAGCAATCTGGAATGGCGTAATGTTCAGGATGATTATCAGCTTAACACAGCACGGCAACAAGAAGAATCATCTGTTGTATGGCAAGAAAGAATCGTTCGTAGCGACCTGCAAGCCAATCCTGATGTCATATACCTATTTGGTGACAACTTGCTTCAGAAAGGCTTAGGAGGCCAAGCAAAGGAAATGCGTGGGGAACCTAACGCTATTGGCATTCCAACCAAGAAAGCACCAAACAATAATGCTTCTGCATTTATGACGGATGATGAATACGATTCAAATGTGCAAGCTATCGATCAAGCATTTGCACAGATTCCTGTTGGTAAAAAGATTGTCATACCTTCTGCTGGCCTTGGTACCGGGCTTGCAAGGCTTGAAGAAAAAGCCCCACGTACTTTTGCTTACTTGCAACAGAAGCTGAGTGAACTGGAAAGCAACACAGCACAGCAACAGCCATCTAAAGAGATGCAAGATACCTTTGAGCTTTTATATAAAGAAAGCTTGATTGAACAAGCAGAAAGAAATAATGGCTATATCAATAAAGGAATATGTAACTTTTGTTCTCAAACCATTGTTGATTTGATTGAAGCTAAAACGGGTATTTTTGGTTATTCTCAAGAGATAGAGACAAGAGTTGACGATAAATCTCTTGAGGTTTCGGCATCAAGAATTCCACATACAGTTGCTACTTTTCGTGATCCCAATAGCGGTCTTCCATTTTTTATTGACATTCCAATGGGGCAATATCTTGAAAGCGAAGTAAAAGATGCTTCTGAAAATTTTCCTGCCGGTGTAAATGTCGATCAATCAAAAGTTGATGGTGTTAAGGTTGCAGCAAAATTGAAAGACAATTTTGTGATTGCTCCAATCATTATTAGTGGCATTGATTCTGTTATGGAAAATTATGCTTTGACACGTGAAGAAGCGCAGGAACTTTTAGACAATCTTCGTAGTGATCTTCCTGCATTGTCAATTGATGAAGCTAAGAAAATGTTTCTTGCACAGCAGCAGGGTGATATGACTGCGTTGGGTAATGAACGTGCTGGGCAAAAGGAGCTGTTCAAGTTAGTTGACGAGTCCAAGGGGTATGACGAGATCATAAATCAAGCGATGAACGATCTTGCGGATAACCCCGATATCGTACCCGTAATTCAATCCGAGATGGATGCAACACAGGATATTGAAACGAAGACGAATCCGCTTGATGCTTTGATGGATGAGCCTTTGGATTTCTTTGAAGGCGGTGATATATCGATTACTGGCGATAAGTCCATGCCGGAACAGATAGCAGAACAAACGCATGACCCATTGAAAGAGGAAACAGTTACACAAAAGATCGAGCAACTGTCCACTGATCTATCTGACGGCAACGAATTACGCCGTAGAATCGTTTCTAAGCATCTTCAGGGCGCGACAGATAGTGAAGTCAATGCTTTGTCCGGGTGGATAGGCAACGCTCTTAGAACGGCTGAGATTCCTTTTGACGGGGCATTGAGCAAAGCAGATCGCAGAGTTCACTATCAGGCCACTACTATTCTTGCTCGTACCATGTCGGAGATCAAGCGGCGTGTTGGGGGTGGTGCCAGTTTCTATTCCGATCTTCGAGATGTTGATATTGATCCGATTGATTCTACTGGACAGTTAAAACAAAGTCCTTCTGGTTCGTATCGTCCAGGCACTGATTTGTTGACTGGTGCTTTTAATACACAGCGTATTGTTGATGCGACTATTCGTATTGCTAAGGGCGACAATGCAGGTTTCCGTATCTTGCTTCATGAGCTTGGGCATCTTGCGTTTGATTCCATGCTTGTTGGTTTGAATAACGATACGCTTTCCCAGGAAGATCTTGTAATACTTGACCAGGTACGTCAGGAAGTCGGGTTGAAAGACATTACCAATCTTTCTGAAATGACGGGTGAACAGTATGCCGAAGTGCAAGAAAACATTTCCAAATGGATTGAGATGAACTTTGACGAAAGCCTAAGAGCACGTGGAAAGATGGGTAAGGCGTTTAAGGTTATTCGTCAGTATCTTCGAAAGTTTGTTGATAGTCTTATGCATGATGGTGTGTTGAGCCGTCGTCAGCGTAGGATTGCTCTTGGTGTGATGGGATTGGATTACGGTGTGCGTCTTGCTGAAATGAGCGGTGGTATTCCACTGAAACTTGGGGAGTTGAATATCACTGGAAATGCAGCGGTTGCTGTAAAAAATGCCGGCTTTACTTCTGTCGGGCATTTGCAGAATCTATTGGATACTGTGGATGGCAATGAAGATGCGTTTAAACGCGTTTTAATGAGTTCTGACGGCATTGGAATGGTTACTGCGGAGAAACTATGGGGTTTCGTTGAACGTTATGCAGAACCGGATTCTGAATTCTTCCTTGCGGAATTGAAAGAGGATTATGAAAGTTCGCTTGATTCCGATGCAGATGCGATTGAAGAAGAACTGTCTCCCATGGGTATCCAAAAACAACTTGTGGAGCATGGTCTTAATCAGAATGCACTGAGGATGTGGAAACCGATTCTCGAATTCAATGAACTGCAAGAAAACGAAAGTGACTTTACCAAGATGCGTAGACGTTTTCGGCAGACGTTCGATTTGTTTAACAACATTTCAGTGAACCATCCATACTATCAGTTTTTCAAAGGATTCTTTAGAAAGATATTCCAAGGCCATAGTGGAGAAGCCAGCAATAATGCCCAACGTATCGTAAATGGCATCACCTATATCAAGGATGAACAGGGTGGTAAAGCACCGGAACCAAGTATTCAGAAACAGCGCACAGTGAAACGGTATGTTGACCTGCTGTATATCCTTGAGCGGATAGGCCGTTTCCAGAATGCAGAGAATCATCTACCGAATTACCTTGCATTCAAACCTAGCCGTGAAACAATTGAGCATTATGAAGCCGGCAGATTAAATGAATTATCTGACGCACAACTTCAAGGGATCCGTGATTGGGAATTTTTTAACACTCTCGGTGTACCATTGATTCACAAGGAGCAGGGAAACAACAATTCGCCAATACCCTTGACACTTGAGAATTGTGAACAGGCATTGAAGGCAATTGAATCACGAGTGTTTAGTGATCGTGAAATGAGCATTATGGCGAAACGTACTATTCAGTTAATGACTGGTATGCAGGGATTGATTAAGGCTCGTGGTGGCTTGGATGAAAAGAATAATGGCATGTTCTTTATCAAGTGGATGAATGCTGGGCTTGCCAAGAAAGAACAAGATCAACGTCATAATATATTTTCCGCTTTTTGGAAACGCCTGGTGAATGGTCAGAATCAACAAGCCGAGGAAACTACAGGGTTCAGTTATCAGCGTGGATATCGAAAGTATATGCCGAGTGATGATCTCAAAACCACTATTCGTGAATATTCACAACAAGTCTTGACTAAACATTACAAAGTACAGAGCATGTATGAATTGCAGACGAATACTGGAATGACGGAAGAACAGTTTAGCCAGTTGAAAAACAAACTGCTAAAAGATGGACGGTCAGATTTGGTCAACCAGTTGAATGAGCGTTTTGTTCGTGTTTCGGTCGATGTCATGGATCATTATATGGCGGGTGAACATTTCATGCTCACAGATTCTTCTCAAAGCTTCAATATCCTTTATGCTTTACGTCAAGGCATAAAAGAACGTACGCTTAATCGTGATACGGTTGTGGACTTTATCAAGGGTACGCTTTGGGATGATACCAGAAAGTTTCAGAAAGGAACCAGTGTGGAGATTGTCTTTGCTAATGCCATGGAAGCATTAGGTATGACGGAAGATGTTCAGAATGCTGTACAGATAGATGCTCTTGCGGGGCTTGACAAGTATCGTGATGATATTCTTGTCCGACTACAGCAGATGGCGAATGATGCGGACTTGTCAGAGGAATATGTCAAGACCCACAAAGAAGCCATTAAAAATAAGATCATGACTCGCGAAGAAGGTGATATGTTTACGGCTGTAATGGAAGGGCAGTACGGTGACAATCAAGTTTACGAACTTCTTAAGAACACTGGCATGAGAGCATTGATGAAGCTTGGGAATGTATACATGCCGGATGATACCAACTTTTATGTGCCAAAAGAAATCCGTGACGAAATTCTTGCGATGAATAAACGGATGAATGCTAATGCAAGAGGGTTTACGGTGCTTGATTTCATGAGTGCTATTACTCGGCAGGTGGTTGAGTTTCTTTTGTTTGGTGGTGGTCTTCCGTTCAATGTACGTAATGCTATGGGTGACAGTAGTGCTGCAGCAATGCTATCTCCTGCGTTTTATAAAGACACGGCTAAGGATGAATACTTCTATCGTGCGGCGAAGATGTTGATTGACTATTTGGAGGCCAAGGAAGGCGCGGAACAAAATAAGACGATTGATTTTTTGATACGTTCCGGGTTGATCGATGATGGGATCCTTGGTGAAATGTTCGGACTTGATACTGAAATGATAATTGCAAGTGGTTCCTTGGCTGAAGATTTGAAGAGTGCTACTAAAAAGGGAGCCGACAAACGATTGATGCACCAGGGTCGTGTAAAGGAAACCGCCATCCAGTACATTCGCAATTTTGTTGAATATCAACAGGGTAGTACACTTGAAGATCAAAAGACGGAAGCAAAGAATGTATTAAAACGAATTGTTCAAACTGGTCAGACCTTAGTGTCCGGTGGTAAACATCAAAGCAATAAGCGTGGTTTGCAAAAGGTTCTTGATTCTAATGTCTGGCATCAGATTAGTGTGCAGAAGGGTTACAGTATTGGCCGTGAAATCACACAGCGCGTGGCGTATGCGTTGTGGGTGCAGGAACGTATGGTCCAAGGTAAATTCGATCCTAGTACTGCTGGAGGCGTTAAGCTCGAACAATTCCAGAATATGCTACAAGCCACTACAGGCATGACGCAAGAACAACTTGCTGATTCCACGAATAGTTCAGAATTGTTTAAGGGTTTGCCAGAACATGTTCAATTGATGATGGCTGGTCTGGTTTCTCTCGATACGTTTGGCGACTATGGAAACATTGGTCAGTCGGATGAATTGATTAAAGCGATTATGCCGTTTTGGATGTTCCGTAAGATTAACCTTTTCAGGTCGGCCTACTTTTTCAAGAACATGAAACAATGGGGCGGTATTGGTGGCTTGATGTCGGGTGCACTGCGATTTTCGATGTTCCTGGCTGCTCAGAATGCTTTGCGTGTAGCGTTGTCCGATTTGGTTCTTGATGATGATGATGATGATGAAAAGTACGACAAGGCTAGTGAGACATTTTTGTTGTTGACTGGTCAGCTAGGTTGGAGTCCATTGATGAAGATAGGTAACTGGACGTTCAGTACTGACTTGACTACTGCTCAAAGTGAATTGATGAATAGCTTTGGAATAGGTGCAGCATTACAAGGTGCTAAACAATATTTGTTTCGTGAGGTTCCACCTGCATACCAGCATGAAGGATTGATGTACATAGCTTCTAATTGGGGAAGGGCGATTAAAGAAGAAATTGCGTTTCAAGTGTCACCACCATGGAAGATTGGGAAGAATTTGTTTGATGTAGTTGCCGCCAAGGATTCATTTGAACGTAGTCGCGCTATTAACAATATGACGTATACCGGCACAAGCTCGTTTGGTAGAACAGCACATTGGGGATTGCAAACGGCAATTGGGGCAGTCGATGATCTTGTCAAATATCGTCGTGTGAATATGCGTGACTTGAAATATAACATGGGTAACATGGCAAGTACTTGGTTTATGGTGAGAGCCAGTAATGAAGTTGATAGAGCAGCCAATGAATACAGATACTTGACATTGCCAAGAGCAAATGGGGGGAATCGGAACCCTGGTGATCCGAACAACTATCCGTATAAGCGTGATTTTCTCGATGCCCTTCTTTATGGTGATGATGATATGATTGTGAGGACTGGTAGAGAATTGTGGAAACGTGATGGTAGACCTGGTGAGATGTTTGAAGATTCGCTTCGTCGCTGGTTGCTGTGGGAATCTCCACGGCGCAGATGGCAAATGACTATGCGGAGTAGTTATAGCCCGGATGAAGAAGATATGCAGTACTACAAGTTTGTCATGGGTCTTAACGGGCCGGATGATTATCGCTTGAAAATGGCATATCAAAAGACTGCGAATTTGTATGCTTCGGCACAAAGGGCTTTTGGTCTTCCTGTGGAAGAACTGATGCGTGTAAGTGCGGATGGCATACCAAAATGGTAACGAGCATTGTGTAGGAAGCGTTTTAGGCGACGGTGACAACAAAAAAAGGGCGACCCCGGCATTGACACCGGAGCCGCCCTTGATCGTCTTAGAACGTCTTAGATTGCATTTTAGAAACTTGTCGAGTCACCGTATTGCTGGATGGCATCACCATCACCAAACAATTTCTTTATTGTCGTTTCTTCTATTGACTTGGCTATGTTTTTATTTCGTTTTTCCCATGCTTTTTTTCTGAATGTTTTGAAATACCATATTTTGAAACGTGTCCACTTGGAAAGTTCAAGCCTAAATGATACGTGTTTGATTGGGTTGTGATATGGTTTTTCCATTATCCTTTTCCTTTGTTTTAAGACTTTGTGGACAACGGCTTGTTGCTTGGTGATCTTGTAGTATATCATTAACCGCGTCACCGTGATAGTATTCATCGTCCACCCCATGCGGGTCGTCATTGAAACATCCCTCAACGGTATCGTTGTGCCCAGCTTGATATCCCGATCTATACAGACGAAGAGCTAGTTTTTTGTCCATCATCCTTCTCCTTTTGTTGCTTGTTTTGCTGTTGTGCTAGAATTCTCAAGCAATGTTTGCAAGTAACCTTTGATTTTAACCTGTGTATGTAATATGATTTTCCATTGTAAACGGGTTTTGCCCCAACGCATAACGGTGCGGGAATTTGTTCATATTGACCAAATCCAATATATCGAGTCACCCGTTGTTTACCCGCTTTGTGTATTTTCATCATCCCTCTCCTTTGTTCGGATTATTCATGATCTTCCCCTTCGGTCTGCGTCAACTGCTTCCCGCAGTACGGGCAGAAATTGTAGCCGTTCTGATGCGGCGTCCCGTCAAAGAAGACATGCATGTTGTCGCACGTTGTTTCCCAGTTTCCGTCCTCGTCCGGCTTCCACACGCAGAATTCCGAATCAGCGGATGGACAACTGGCTTCATTCGTCTTGCTCATTTCGCACCTCACTTTCTGTTTATGCGTTATTCAATTACAACTGTTTTACCACGCTTATAGAGTTGGGGAACAAGTTCTATTGGGACTTGCATCATTTTTGATATTTTTTCTGCGAAATACTCAAGTGTTTCCTTGCTAAGGTTATAAGGTTCTCCTTCTTTTGCGTAATCGCCTTGTGTAATTTCAGTATGTGATGCTGGATAACTTTTCTCAATATCCAAAACGTCCATTGTTCCACGAGTGTATGAAGAACCCGTGATTCGATCAAACCATGCTGTATGTCCGGGTGTCCATACAAGTTGACGAGTACCATGAATGGCAATTATTTTTCTTTCTTTACCAAAATCAACTCCCCTTGAAACACGCGGAAGTATTTTTTGATCTGTGATTTGTATTTTCATTGTGTATTTCCTTGTTAGTGAGAAGATAAGAAATTGGCTTTCGCTTTATCCCAGCCCCGCATAAATTCTTCTTGTCCTCTTATAGTAATTCTGCCTACATGTCCTAGTAGCCGATTCGCCTCTTGCGCCTCCATATTTGGATTAAATTCTCCGAGCCACCTATTGTAAAAAATAACACCGTTTGGTGCTGGTTCTTGTTTAGCCCATGCGTTAAAGCTATAAACCCCACTGTCAACCATATCAGCCATTTCTCACCTCACCTTTGTCATTATCTTCATGGTTTTTATTCATTTTATACCAGTAAGTATTCAGGTATCTTGATCGAGTCAATGAATTCTTTTGCCGTCTTGCATTCCTTTCCAAGCTTTGTCAAGGTTGGTTTGTTTCGGTTCTTCATCCATCGATATTCTTCCGGGCAAAAGCTTTTCTTGAACAAGTGCTGCGGAATAACCTTCTCCACCCATATACCATGGACATGATAGGTCAACTTCTGAATGAGAGAGAAGTACCGTGGATCCTTTTGGTGTGGGTTGAAGGTGCCTTTGACATCGAAGTAAGCTCTATGATAATTACCGCGCATCTGAACACAGGCTTTTGGAAACAACTTCTGCAAAACGGCCATGCCACGGCTACCATGACAAGTAACACAGAAGTCTGGTGTGTATTCCGTACCTTGGTATAAATGTCTTTCAACTACTTTTGTTTTTGTTTTGAGTTTCACTACTTCTTGGTATGTGCATGGATCGAGTAGTTGAAAGGTGTATGTTTCGTATGCCCACCGTACATGTTCAGATGGTAGAACAGTTGCCAACTCATTCAACCAGGCATTGAACATTTCTTCTTCTTTCGATCTGAATCGTGTTGTTGTTTGATTAAACATCATTTGTTTGGATCCCTTTTTTCGTTTCGCGAATTGCGATATTGCGCAATATGACGTTTGGTTATAGTTGCTTGTTCGGCTCAGAAATCACATCGCTGGCAAACTCCCCTTTTCTCAAGACGAGTCTCACGGCGCAGCGCGTTTCTTTTTCCATCTCAGTGATCCAGTCGTCCCACATTTGGTCAAGTAGCCCTACAAATGTGGCGGGACTTCCTCGCTGCTTGTATCGGGCTAAGTAGTCATGCTTCAATTCTCTCGACGGGTAACAAAGATCGAAAGGGATACCGGCAGCAGCTAAGGCGTCTCTGACTTCCCTGTGAGTGCTGATCAATGCCACGCCAGCGAGTCCCTTCAAGTGTTCGATGTAGTTACTGGGCCACCCCTCTCGGTGAGAAAATTGCGAAGAGTCTGAATCGTGCCACCCCATCTTGCGGCAAAGATGCGACTTTCCCACTCCGGGGAATCCGCAAACAAGCCGAACAACAGGATGGACGGCGACATTCATTCGTTCCTCATTCATTCGTTCCTCATTCATTCGCGTCATCCTTTCCGTTGGGCGGATACAAAGAGTTTGCCCATGCTCGCGTTTCGCGAGTTTGCTCAACATGAGTTTTGTTTCGGTTCTTTGTGTACTTGCACTTTGGAAAGTTTGGGCAACCCCAGAACCAATCCTGCGTCCTGCTGTTTGTGCGCTTTATCAGAAAGACAGGGATAACTTTGACAGGACGAGACCCGAGTATATCATGCCACGGCAAATATTCCGCTATTTCTGTACAGACTGGGCAGGTCAACCGCCCTTCCACTTTATCTACACGTCCTCCATAAGTCCAAGCCGAACAAGTCGGTGGAGCCGTACATTCGTTCCGCTTCGCTTCATTCATGACGCTCACCTTTCGCGTTAGGAATCGTAATTTCATCGCCAACGGCTGTAAGTTCTCTTCCAAGTTTATGTTCGTAATCCTTTCCGATACGCCAAAAATAGTGTCCCTCTTTTCCGCCAGCGTACTGAGCTGGTTGCCAACCTTCGTATTTGTCTTTCACCCAATAGAAGTGATCCATAACCAGCGAATTCAGGTTATGGCAACCATCCTCATTCACAGGACTAAGGTGTATTTCTTTTCTCATTTGTTTGGATCTCCTTTTATTTCTGTGCCGTATGGAAGGTTAAGTGTGACGCTGCTTACGATAAGTTTAAAGCTTTCTTCATCCATCCATTTAGGTTTTTGAAAATAGATCAGTGGATATATCCCTTTTTTTTCGATATCATGTCCCCACATTGAAGGTTGTTTGCAAATGCCTGTAATTGGAGTGGTGTTTAGTTCAATGGCACGTAGTAACATTTTAAGAAGTTCTCCGTTGGTTTACCCGTTAGGCGGGTGTTGGTATGGGGGTGGCTTACAATTGCCGTTAGAATCGCTTAGAATGCATTCTGTAAGAGAGTAGAAAGGTGGGCAACCCGTCAATAGAAGATAGGAGAAAAGACTATCAACAGATCACCCACCCAGTTGTCAATCGTCAAACGGAGTCGGAAGGTCTTGCTGTTTGTTACCTCCCTGTTTGAACGGATGCAGTGGCGGGATCATGCTTTCGGTATAGAAACCTAAGCTGTGTTCATCCCACCCAAGAGGAACTTCGAACGTACCGTAGCCTAGACGACCTTTCTCTTGTCGTGCAAGTGCTTGACCCGGTAGTATTGTTCCTTTTCTTGCGTCTTGTTTTGCTTGGATCTTTTCTTCAAAGGATAGTGTTTCATCCTTGTCGATCATCCAGCATTCTCGCTCGACTTGTTTCTTTTCTTCGGCAATTCTGTTTCTGTCCTGTGCTGGACGGTCGAGAATCATGCCGATGTCAGTGTTCTGTTCCGGTTGAGAACAGAACATGAAGTGCTTGAACGATGGTCGTTCTTGTACGGCAATCTTCGTTTTCAATTGAGCGAGAGTAACGTACCAATGAGGCATGTCGAACTTCCATTGATAAAGAAGATCGGCAAGAGCGTCAAGGTTGTCATTCCGTTTGCCGTAATCACTAGGGGGTTCAATGTGGCTGAATTGATCGAGTATGACGATTTTGGTTCCGTGTTGTTCGTGGATTTTCTTGATACTGGCTTCGAGTTTGTGGGCTGGGATTCTTCCATTTGGAAGAAAGTGTATAGGTGCTTTGGCAATTCGTTCTCTTGCATTGTTCAGTGCCTTTCTTTCATTGACTGAGAATTGTTTTCCCTGACGAATCTCGCTTAGGGAAATGCCTGTCATCATGGCAAGCAAGGCTTTAAGAATATCTTGGTTTCTGTTTTCACCGGAGAAGTAGATCAATGGAATATTCTTTTCCACGGCGTTGTGAAGCATGATACGCAAAGCGAATGGAGTTTTGCCTATGCCGTATTGTGCAGCAAGAAACATATAGTCTTTCTGATATCCACCATGAGCATCAATTGGTTCAAAGCCGGTAAAAAAGATTTCTGTCTCTTTCTTTTTCTCGGCATCCATTTCTTTGAAGATGTCGTTTACATTGATCTCCAACATCCCTTGGTTGTAGATTTGCAGCATCTTCAAATGGGATTGGTGAAATGCTTCCATGATCTTCTCTTTGGAAGTTCCATGTTTCATGGTGATATCCGTAATTTTGTGAGAAGTTTCCATGGCCTGATTCGCGATTGCGTATGTCTTCAGTTGTTCCCAATACGGAACAAGTTTTTCTCTATCGTTTACTATTGCTTCATCAAATCCATTTGCATGAAGGCTTGGGTGTTCTGTTTCCAGCCGGCAAAGAACAAGGGCTTTGTCGAGTGGTGTTCTTTCTGCAATCAATGATCGAAGGATTTTGAATATTGCTTTTGACACCGGATCCGAATACCAATCTTCATCGGTCAGCAATAAGAGTCCCGGATCATTGGTTGCGATTGTTGTTCCAAGAAACTTATATTCGAGTGCCGTCCTTTGTTCATTGCTCATTGTTGTTCTCCTGGGGTTTGCTTGTCAGGGGTTTTGATCTTTCGTGATAGTTGGCTTCTACCTTTTCAATGGCCTCATTTATTGTTCTGGCCTTGGTAGTGTGCGTTACTGTCTTGCCCCAACGATCTGTCACTTCGATTTTGAATTTCATATTGTAAATATTCCTTCTTCTTTTTCTGTTTTTTCGGCAAGGTATTTTTGATAGGTTGTGCAAAGATTGGCTACCGGACAATAACCATTACACTTAACCCGGCCTTTCCGTTCTTCCACGCAAATCAAATCATCATACTTGCCGGCTTGAATCTTTTCACGTTTTAATGCTTCTGCATCTGCATGAACTTCTTCTTCAGAAATACCAGGCTTTGCTTCGAATACTCCACCAGAGATAGCTCGCTTGCCATCTGGCTTCATAACGCGAACTGCTTTGAGTCCGTCCCAAATAGAACGGCTATCGGCATCCGGTCGATCTTCTTCACGCATGTTTTGATAGGCTTGAATTCTATCAAGTTTATTGGACATGAATTCGATTATCCGATCTTCTGGCAACATATGCCATTGCAAAGCGATCATCTGATGTTGTGGATACTTGTCACCAAATTGCATAAGACTTCGTTTGCTCCAATCAGAAAAGATGGCGACAATGCGAACAAACTTATCTGCATTGTGATCTTCAATGATTTTCATGTGTCGTGCCATGAGACTGTAGATTTGAAGTTGCCAGTATGCCGTGGCAAAATCTTGTAGCATGTACTTGGTTGTTCCCCAATTCTTCCAGTCTGTAATCATCAGAGTTTGGTTGTTGAACGGGTCTTTGTGAACATGCACCATATCAGCGGTACCGGAGATTTTAAACCCATTCATAGAAATATGCAATGGTTGTTCAATGAATGTGTGGCTTTTTGTGTTTTCGTCCATGAGGGCGGTTACACGCTTCTCAATGAGGTTGTGTACTGCTGTCCCAATGAACGCTTTGACTTGCTTTGCTGCATCTTCTGCAACGCATTCAGGATGTTCTTTCTTGAGTACTATGCAACGCGGATCTTCAAGAATCTGAGTGACGCTGAAATCTCCACGTGTTTCATGATCATTGTGTAGGATAGCATCGAGAAGAATCTGTGGTGGTGGCAGTTCTTGTGCAATCGGGATATTGAATTCATCGAGTTGTAGTTGATTATTCATTATTCACTTGCTCCTTTCTTAGTTTGAAGAAGACACTGCGTACTGTGTCTGCAATGGCATTGGCGAGTTGTATGGTTCGATTTGTGTCTTCACATACTCGATTAAATTGTTTGAAGACTGTATTGCGAATGATGTTGTCTGTGTGAATATTGTCGTGATAAACCCAATTGCGTTCACCTATCTTTTTAAAACCAGCTTCTTCAAGAATGGTTATTTGTTCTGCCAAGTTTTCATTTTTGGGTCTGAATGTCATGTGTGGGTTGGAAAGAACGATTGTACCATCTTCTTGTTTGTTTTCCCAAAATAGTTCGGCATCGAGGAATTGTAGGTCTTTCATTATTTATTTCCTTTTTGCTTGTGTTAGTGCTTGTTTGTATGCTTGATGCGGAGTTTCGGCGAATCCTTGGCCGGCAAGTGTCATTGTGTTTCTCATTCCCAATGTACAAGTCCATCGCGTGTTGTTTTTATGATTTGGCCAAAATTCATAAGTCATAACCCAAAAGTCAAATCCAGCATTTTCAGCTAATGCTTTGTACTTTTCTACAATCACCGCCATATCAGATTCAACACGCTTTCCATGTTCACGTATTTCCATTGTTTATTCTCCTTTTGGATATGTTTGCGTGAGTTCCGGGGCTGTGAGTTTGCTTACAGCAACATCAATTCTTTTCATTAGTGGTAAGTTTCTCGTATCTTCTTGTCTTTTTCTGCGTTCTTTCATTTCTGCTGCAAGCTGTGTCACTTCATCGTATGCCTGGCAACAGATGTGATATGACGGCCACCATACATTCGGTTCTTCCGGTAGTCGAAAAATGCACACTGGAATGAATAATGGACATTCGATTCTGATATGGTCAATTGCCGGGGGTTGAACGAAGTCGTTGTTGTGGTTCCATTGGATTACCATTCGATGTTGCCAGTTTTTATAGGTCATTTGAAGCATAGCAAAGAATCGAAATATCTTTTTGTAATCATGCACAACAAGATCGATGTCACCTGGCAATCGTTGTGGATGTTCATGGCCGAAGTCAAGTGCCATGCTTCCAGCCAACGCCATGCCAGCATTGATAGCCGCTGCAATTATGTTGGCTGTACCGAGATAGAATTTTTGTTGAAATTGTTGTGATTCATCCTTCAATAGGTGTTCATAGAGAAAGACGAGTTCTTTATGCGTGTGTCGCATGTAGAGTCTGCGTTTGCTGTAATCCATTTTAAGCCATCCTAAGTTGTTTTGGTTATTGATCCATGTTCTGTATCGTATAAACAAAGAAAGCCCCTCAGAACGTTTTAGAAACGCTCTGAAGGGCTGTTCAGTGTCTATTCTACATTACATCTTCGGTGGGAAGTCCAATGCAGAATCATTTTCTTGGTCGAAGTCGTTTGGATAATCTTCCGGCTTGACCAAGGAATTTGCTCTTGCTTCCCGAACACTCTTTGGATATTTCCAAGAGTCTGAAGAACCACTTGGACCGTTCACCAATTGCCATTCTTTATGTCCCGGACTGGCAGGGATAACGGATTTTAATGTGGTGTGCATCTCTCCGTCGTTCCACTTTTCATTGCCGATTACTCCGGTACCATACCGACCGACAAGCAATTTGCTGAGGTCAACTTTGCCATTTTCTTTCATGTTCTTCTCAAGTTCTGATTCGAGATCAGTGAACCAGTTATTGAGAAACTTCATGAGACTGCTTTTCTCATTGGCCGACAATGCGAAGGTTTTGTAAAATCCGTAGGGCTTACCTTGCGCCCATTCGGGAATACCTTCAGCCATCGGAATCTTCTGATCAGATTCAAAACCAATTTTGATCTTGTGTTTCAGACCATAATTGGTTTTTTGCTGACCGAGATCGATTACCACAAAGCATTGCAAGTTGTGAGTACCATGCGGTGCTTCGGGAATATTGCTCTCATTCTGTGCTTTTGTGTTGAGTTCAACCATTGTCTTATTCTCCGTTGTTAAGGATTTGATTCAAAGTCACAGGATTGTATTCTTCGATTTCGCGAAGAAGATTTTGTTGTTCAGCAATCATTTCTTCAATTTCTTTTTTCTGTTGCTGAAGTTTCAAAATGTTCTGAATATACTCAGTAACTTGTCTCCGAAGTTCGTATTCATTTTGTTCGTTGATGTTGTCGATTGCCTGAGTGATGATGTCTTTTTTCATGATCTTATCTCCTTTTATTTTTTTTGTTTACTCAAGACCGATTAGTTTCTTGAGTTCATCACGAATTGTTTCCATTGTTTTTTCTGAGGATAGTTTGATGTCGCCAGTTATTGCAACTGAATTATCACTGTATCCATTGAAAGTTTGGCTTGCAACAACTGTTCCTTTTTCAGACATGATATCGTAGCTTCCATAGACTTCCAATTCTCCTTTTTCATTGCGTTTCAGAGTTATTGATTTGATTTTGATGTCATTGATAAGTAGGCTCATTGTCTTATTCTCCGTTGTTGTTTTGGTTATGCGACTGCTTTCAGTGCGTTGGTTGTGAAGATGTCCAGAGTGTTGATGTCACCGAATGTTTTTGGCTGGTTCAACATCTGAGTTACATTGTTGAAGGCTTCCCATTCATTTTTGGGAGTTGTGTCATGCAGCACATGGACTGCTTTGCCCGTGAATTGATCACTGACATTTTCGAACAATGGGATAAACCGATTGTAATTGAATCGGCGTTCGCTCATTGCTGCAATGTGCGGCATGACTTGTTCAAAGGCATGATAAGCCGTCGTAAGACCTGCGGCAATTTCTGTGTATTGCTTGAGATCGTTGCCGCGATGGAATAGGCTGATACCGTGAAACAATTCATGGCTGATCATACCGTTCGAACAAAGAACTCTGAACAACATAGCATCGAGACGGAGTTTGGTGGATCCGTCATAGCTGTTTGTCATTCTGAATCCGACATTCAAACGATCACCAGGGATCGGTTCAAATCCTTCGCTTACAACGATTGTTGTTTGGAATTTACGTCCATTGAATACCCGACCCCATTCTTCATGGGTTGTGAATCCGGCGTTTTCAATGGCTTGTCGAGCGACACCCATTGCTTCGACGTTCGGCATCAAAGCATAGTCTGTGCTGACCTGACCGACATGGATACGTTCACCTTCAGGCGGCTGAAGGAATACATGTTGTCCGACTGCATTGCCGTCGAACATAATTTCTTCTGTTGCTACCGGCCATTCAGCCGATTCCGGGATCTGTGAGAATTGATTTGCAGTGAGTCTAGCCATTGTTCTTATCTCCTGTTTTGAGTTTCGCTGTAATTCCACAGTCTTTGCATTTGACTTCATCGATTGTTTGGTCTGGTTTATAGGTTACTCTGAATTTTCCACCGCAGATACGACAGGTGCCGTCGCGATTGCATGGATCAAGTACCGGATCGTCTTTGATAGGATCCTTAATAAGTTCTTCGGGATGTTGTTGTGTATCCCAGCTAGTCATTATTGGAATCTCCTTTCCGTTTACATTCATTGCATAGTTCTGTGTCTTCGTTCTCGTCAGATGGACATGTTACATGACATTCATCGCATTCGAATACCTCCAATGTTCCGTTGCATTCCGGGCAGGGTTCATTCCGTCGTAGTCCATGGAATGCTTTGTGGACTAGAGCGGATGCCTTCAGATCGCCATTGCAGTATGGACAATCATTGAGCATTGCGTATGATTGGTTTGAGTGTTTGTTTGGCTTGTTTGACCATTACAGATGCTTCGTAGGCGGATTCGTTGTTGTGAACGCCGGCAAATGTTTCAAGGTCTTCAGCAAGTTGTTCTGCATCTTTTTTGAGTTGTTCAATTGATTTCAGTGGCATTTTCTTTCTCCTTTGGTTAGATAAAAAAAACCCCCGCTACATACCACGGGGGAAAATACGAAAAAACCTATAACACCACCAATCAACCCCGACTCGGAGCAGGATAGACAGTGGATGTTTTGATTTCAATGCTGATTTGCTGTGTTCCCTGGATGTAATATGCAATCCCATCGAATTGTTCCCATTTGATATCATCAAGTTCTGATGAAAAAAGGAATTCACCTTGATCGATTGTGTTTTTCTCTACGTCTATGGTGAATCCATATCCGATTGCTGATTTAGCATTCATCCGATACATGCCGAACATGACGCTGTAGATTTCTTGCTTGAGTTTCTTTGTCAGTTTTGTTTTGACTAATTCCATTTTGCTTTTCTCCGTTTTATGTGTTGAGTCGATGTCTGAGTCGGATCCGTTGTCGAGATGCCTTAGAACCCTGTTTGCGGCAATTCTATGGCATCCTGGCATGGTTGTTCATTGTCTAGTCTTCTATTTTTGACATTTCGATTAGATTTTCTTCTCGAAAGCTGACATGCTTTCTGCCAGTCGATTGCGGTGCGATGATAACGTGATCCATTACATCTATGCCGATTATTTTACCGGCTTCGACTAAGGCTTTAGTACACTTTATGTCGCCTGGTGATGGAGTGAGATCACCGCTTGGATGATTGTGGGAAAGAATAATTGTTGAAGCATTCCGCCGTATGGCGTGTTTGAACACTTCCCTGGCATGTACGTAGGAACGATCAACTAGACCACGGCTTACCATGATCTTGTCAATTAAACCATTTCTTCTGTTCAAAAGTATTACCCACATTTCTTCTTGTTCTTTGCCAATAAAGTCTTGGTGCATTAAACAGAAAACATGGTTTGGGGAAGTGATTCTTGAAAGATTCTCTCTTGGTCTGGTAAGGCGTTTGCCTAGCTCAATACATTTCAACACAGTTTCAGCTTTCTTTACACCGATGCCTGGTTTTTGTGTTAGATATTCGAGGGTGGCCTCTTCTAATTGAAATTGAGGTAGCCCAAGGGAAGTGATAATGTCCTGGGTTGACATTTCTTCATACATTCTTAGTTCTCCAATTGTTGTTTGATGATGAAAGTACGACCGTCTTTACTGACGATCAATTTTCCTCCTCCATAAGTGGCTTGGTGTCCATCGTCAAGAAATGCGTACAATAAACCACTTGAGTTTGGATTATGATTGATTCGTATGACATTGTTTTTGATGCTGGTTATTTCTACACCTTCTAATTCTAGAGTTTTTTTGACTTCATCCAGCATGTTCTTCTTCCCATTCTTTTAGAGTTTTTATTCCTGCTTCCCATTCACCTTCAATTGAACCGCCTTCTTCAATCTCTGTTATAGCGAGTTCTTTTGTTTCGAAATAAAAGTCTTTGAATTGTTTCTTCTTTTCTTTGTCTGTTAGGCTGTTAAAGATTTGATTGCCGACTTGTTTGAATGTAATTTCGTTAGCCATCATTTGACCTTTTTTGTTATTGTTTATTTTGCAAGAAGTGGTGCGATCCATTTGTCGAAAAAGGATTGAGACGGTTTACACCAAATTATTTTGTTTTCTTTTTTGTAACCTGCGTTTGGAATGATTTCTCCAGTTTTAATGTATGGAGACACATCTTCCCACGAAAACAAGCCCCAAAGCCGTATTTTCATTGGTTCTTCATTGGCATGAAATTGTTTTGCTCTACGTGCAAATTCAGCCGCAATCATTGACTTGGATAAAGCACTCATTGTTTTTTCCCTTTGTCTAATAGTTTTGATATCGTTTTCATTGCTTTTAGTGACAGTGTTTCTGATTTTTTCCATTCCTCTAAGGTTAGAAATGCTTTTTTCCAATATCGGGGATTGATATCAAACAATTCAACGACAACTTCTGTTCCATCTTTAGACCATGGAAGACCGTTTTCATCCGACCACCACCCATAGCCCATTTGAATTTCTGCAATCCATTTTTCTGATTCAATTTCTTGTTTTAATACAGCACGTTCCATGTAGCAGTAGAATGATTCACCGTTAAGCATGTATGCAATAATTCGGTTGAATGAAAAAACTGCACCTGGTTTCCATTCCCAATTAGCACGTTTTAGATATTCTCTGTGTTCTTGTTGTCGTAGTTCGTAATTGATTTCACAGGTAGTTTTAACTTCATCCATAAATTCGAATGTGGTTTGTTCTATCACTATACGTTTCTCCGTTTTAATCCGAACTGTTCACATAGCCTGGCAAAGTTTCGGGTATCTATCACCCATTGCTGGAGTACATACTCCGCAAGTTCCCAATTGTATGTGAAAAATGTTCCTCCTTCCCTGCTTATTGGATCTGGCATTAGTTCATCGTTTAATGCAATGTCCACTCGTTCTGCAAGATCACGGTACTTAATTTCATGAAGAACATGAGGTAACAATTTTGAAATGTGTTTCATTTAGATTTCCTCAATTTTGCATGTTCCTAGCTTGTGTGAGATTGTTGAGAACAATCGGGCGCAGTCAACATCTGTCTTGCCAACTACCAACGCTTGAATGAAGCGTTCATTGCCGAAGAAACAGCAATGACATCGTGCATTTTTGCCTTCTACCTGGAAGTGTTTTTCACTTTCACTGTAGTATTGACCTTGATACCTGAAAACGCCTATGTCTTCAAGAGGGTCTTTGACTTCTGGTAGCTGCCGTGCAGCCCCTTTGATCATCAGCCAGTCTGATTCACCTCCGGTAATACCAATGTTTACCTTGATCATTGTTTTTCTCCTTTATAAGCAATTTTTTGAAGAACATCAAGCCGTTCTAAAACGTCTTTAAAATCAGTTCCACGATCATCGGTTACTTCAAGTATGTCACTGAATGAAATGAAAGAATTGTCGCATCCCATTCCATCACCTGCTGGTGAAGAATCTGTATATTTATTCAATTGATCTTGAAAGTCTTTGTGTGTATTTTTCAGAAGTTCAACTATTTCACTTAGCCTTTTGATTGTTTCTTTTTTTAATTCTTTGAATTGTGTTTTTGCCAATTCTTCTGGAGTGAGTTTTAATAGTTCTGATGTTTTCATTATCTTTCTCCTTTCTTTGGTGTTTGGACATCCCATGCAGTATGTCATGAGAATCATTTTAAGCGGTTTTGCGGGCATTCAGCAAGTTTTCCGTGTATAGACATGGGTTACTCGCTAAATGCCCTGAGAACGGCTTAAAGTGCGTCCTATCGGTTATTGACGTTGGAATACGGCGTATTTGAACTTGCCGTGTGTGAAATCATAGGATTGAGTTGGTAGTGCTTCATTGAATATTGTTGGATTAACATGGTGGGAATAACCACAAAGACGGTATTCATGGTTTTTGTGAAAATAAGCAAGACCAATAGTGCAGTTCACAAGAATAGCTTCAATATCAGGACTAGGAGTGAATGTATGTATAGATGGGTAATAACTGCTTTCCCAATCAATTTCTCGAAATAGAAATTCAGGTAATTTTTGTTGTTCTTGTTCTTCGCACCATTTTTCCCAATTACGTCTGTGAACACGATAGAGAGCACCAACGGTATTTGCATTTTGTGAAGGTTTCCAATTTCCTTCGTGTGAAAGAAATTCAACTCTGTGATCAACATTGTATTTACGTAATTCTTCGTTTGTTAGTATTATCAAATAGCCACGGTTTTCATGTTCTTCGATTAAGTTTTTGAGATTGTTTTCCATTTGTTATACTCCTTGTTTCGTTATACGTTCGTATGCCGGCAAGCCATGGTTTTTCAAGACCCAGGCAGGGTCATTTTTTAATTTCTTTTCAATTACTTCACCTACGCCCCCTAATGGGTCGCCAAAGTGCGAAATTCTTAAGTATTTTTTGTTGAATGTTTGTCTTGGTGGTTCATGATTCGCATCAAATCTCTGGCAAAGTTCCTTAATCTCTTGTAACGTTAGGGCTATCTTACACATCGTTCTGTTCTCCTTTCTGTTTGTTGTTTGCCTGTCATTGTGCCTATCTTTACTCTTGCCCGTCCGCAAACGATAGGTTAATGTACGTTCCCTGACCGCCGTATGTGGTCGAGATTATCCCATCACTGGCCAGTTCTGTGGCCATAGCACGGGCAAGTTTGCCCATGCCATAATCAACCGTGCATTCCATTGCAGTACCTTCGTAGCATTGCCATTTTTCGGAACCTGTTGTCTTGACAAGCAAGACTCCATTCTCAATATGAAATGTCGCCATCGTGTTTCCACAATGACAGCTGCCCATATTGGTCGTTGCTGTCAATTTGGAGATTTCGTAGGTTTTGTTGTTTACTCTGATTTTCATTTGTCTTTCTCCTTTCTGTTTGTTTTCTTTCTCTATTACACCGTCCTACACTACCTAGGGACGGAAACACGACACAACTCACAACACAACCAATCAACATCGACACAGAACATGCTTTAGATTGCGTTCTAAGCCGTTTTGAGACGCTTTAGATGTTTTTCCGTGTATGGACACGGGTTAGTCCCTAAAACGTCTGAGAAAGGCTTATTCTTTTTTTATTGGTCTGCCTTGTTTGTCTGTCTCTATCCATACGCCTTCTTTTACTCGATTCAGAGCATAATTAAGATTATATATTCCTGTGAAAGATCCGGTACTTTCCCCTTTCTTATCATATCCTTTTGCTTCGCCATTCGAAGTGAATTCCAGTATCTTTGTTATGCCTGAAAATCCCTCTTTGTGTCTGAAATATCGTGTCATTGGTTTCTCCAATCTTTCTTCGGCTTCTTGTTCTGCTATGATTGCTGCCATATCACTTAGATCACAATCTTCCATTGGTTTTCTCCTAGTTTTCTCCATTCATTCGTGGTTACAACGGGCAAGGCGTGAGATTCATTCGACTACATTCGCTGGTAACAAAAAAATAGAGAGCCAGCCCGAAGGCCAGCTCCCTATTTCGATTAAAACAGGTTCTTGACCGGGCCGGCGTTGTTTCCATGGTTGCCAGTCTGATTCGCGTAGCAAGCTTCACTGATTAGCGCAAGCAGCTTGAGCTGTTTTCCGCCAATTTTCACCTTCTCGTTCTTCCAAGTGCCGTCAGCCTGTTTGGTGCCAACTTCCAGTTGAACGTTCCCACTGTCTTTGAACACTGTCAACCGAATATTGGTGCCGTCTGACGTTTTCCCACCAACATGTACCGCCTGGGGCGTTAAAAACGCCGTCGTATCCTGCGCATGGATACTTGTGCCGTCTGCTTCCCTTACTGCCGTCGCGATCTGTTCCAATTGTTCCTGGTTCATCTTTCTGTTCTCCCTATCTTTTTTATAGCAAGCCCGGTTATCGAGTATTACAGGATAGATAAGTTTTATATCTATCCACCTGCTATACACCAGCAGCAGAGGAGTACGATACCCAAAACCTAAAACTACCACTACAGGTCAAAAACAAACAAAACGAAAACTACGGCAAAATATCCAAACCCATCACTGCAGACTGCCATAAGTGTTTGTAAGTGTTTAGTTCTAAGTGTGATGTGTGTATGCGTATGTGTGTGTGTGTGCAGAGAGTGGAGGTGTAAAGAGATGGTAGAGCAGGAACAGGCTTCCTGTTCCGAATCGCCATCTCGTACGCCGTAGCGAACGCAGACGTAGGGCGGGGGTTCCCCGTGCGTGTGCGTGTGTGAGGGAATGTTGATTGGGTAATAAGAGGTCTACCTTCTTGTCGGACTTGTCTTGTTTTGTAATGATTCCCTATTTTGGTGTGTGTTATATAGTGCAGTATGTAGTAGTAATACATAGTTTTTATTGGATGTAATTATGGGATATTTTTTTTAAAGAGGGGTAATAATTCTTTGGGGGATTATAGGGGGTATGGGGGGAAGAGGGGGAACAAGGGGTGATTTCTTATAATAGGGGAGTGTTTTTTTAAAAAGAAGAAATGTGTGTGTTTCGGTGAAGATCTTGACATGTGATTTAGGTACTGGTATTTTGTCTTTGTTCCGGCGATAGTTGCCCAGGCTATAGCTGAGAGAGAATTTGAATTGAACCCTCTGTCGCTGGTGATTTAGCCTGTTTGTTGTTCGAAGTGCCGCTGGGAATGCTTGGTTGCACGGTAGACGACTAAAATGGTGTTAATAGATCCTGGGTACCTGCGACAGGGGGTTTTTCATTGCTAACAGGAGGTGTGTGATGGATACGAGGACTGGAATGATCTTGGACAGGGAAGTGATACCGAAAGCACAGATGAAGCATTTTGTTCCGGTGTCGCGAGAACTGACAGCAAAAGAAAAGGCCGACGCACAGATCCGGAAATATGCGCTGTGCGCTTGCGGCAGTGGTAAAAAGTTCAAGTTCTGTTGTTACAAAAAGAAATAATAGGATGTGTCTGATTTTGAAATGGAGGAAACGCTTATGCCGCTGTACCGAATCGAAATAGAAAAGAAGAATTTGCTTGGTATGAACAAGTGTATGACTGAGTTGTGCAAGATGAAGAGTAAGCCGAAAGTGGGTGCTGTTTTATCAAGGGGTGGCAAAGAGCTTGGTCGTGTATTGAAAGTGAACCGTGTGAGAATGCGCTGAGAGCAATGAAAAAAGAACCAACCAAATCCGGCTTTGAAGTAGATGCCATTTGTGCAAGGCATTTGTACAAGTTCACTGCTCGTGCCGGCGTCTGCAAAAAAGCCAAGAAACAACTGAACAAACGATTTAGGAAGCGTGGCAAACAACAACTATCAAAAGGTGAATCATGAAGTGCATGAAGCATCCGTCTAAAAAGGCGACAATGATTTTGAAGAAGAATGGTTATGATTTCGCTCTTTGTGAGGAATGTGTGGAACAAGCGAAGAACAAGAAAGAGTTGTTGATTCCAGTTGCTAAGGGCAAACTATGAGGAAGATGAACAAAAATGGTGGTGTGTTTGATTATGTTCCTAAGAACTTCAAGCATCCTAATGATGTTCAGGGCAAGGAAGGGCATGAGCGTACCGAGAAGGTATGCACGGTTCCCGGCTGTAATCTTCCCGTAAACAGACTGAGTAAATATTGTGAGGCTTGCTTGGATGCGAATCGTGAGGCAAAAGGGAAATACACTGACAGCGAGAGGATTCTTGTACGTCGTCAATTAGGTTACAAGAGGGGGATGTTGCTTCCTCGTTGTCCCGCGAAGAGTTCTCGCCAGGTGAGGATGTTGGAAATGGAAGGTGAGCCTTTTCATCGTCATAGGGATCACGCGCCATGCGTCAAGTGCGCTTGTCGCAATGTTGCTGGTGAAGGAACGGATCATCTGGGTTGGGGGTATTGCTCTGATCACGAAAAGAAATATGGTGTAGAAAAAAGCGAGGCAGTAGAAGTGGCACACAGAAACCAACTTATATCGAAGAATCCAGGTGTATATCGGGATTTGGATGCGTATTCTCGTCATGTAATGGACAAGATGGCCGAGGGGGAACAGGCTCTTGGCGTGATGGAGGAGCTTGGTATTCTTCGTGGTGTGATTCAGGAGTTGATAAGCAAAGGCCGTGGTGCCGACGATAACGGGAATCAGCTTATGGAGTACGTTGGACAAGAAGGAGTCCAGCGTCCTATCAGCGACAAAACGCGGATCGAGTTGTTTGCCAAGCTATTGCCGCAGGTCAATCAGTTCATGCGTACCGAGCAGAAGATGCGGGAGAAAGATACGATTGACGTTTCGCAGTTCGAAGTATGGTTTGGTCGGTTCTATAGTTGTTTGACTGACCTAGGCAGGGCTTTGGACAATGGTGAGATCAGTAGTGGTAGCAACTTGCTTGAGCGTTTCAAGGAAAGTATGCGTGAATTGGGTGATCCACGTGGGATGAAGGGGCGGAAGCAATGACCGAACACGACCCCACCGGAAAAGACCCTCATGAACATGGTGCTAAACTTGACCACGGTAAACCGCCAGTATTACGTGGGCTTATTCAGCAATTCCCAAGAGCTTGCATGGCGGTATCTGAGGTATCGGCGTTTGGTGCCAAGAAATATACTTGGAACGGATGGCGTTCTGTGCCGGATGGGATTGTCCGGTACGGCAATGCCAAGGAACGACATGCTTGCAAAGAAGTAATTGAAGGATTGTTTGATGCAGACAGCGGATTGCTACATGCCGCACATGAAGCATGGAATGCGATGGCTAGATTAGAGTTGATTCTTTTAAGTCTGGCGGACAAACCTTCACAAGTCGAAGCGAAACGGAGGCAGGTACAATGAGTGGTTTTACGATTCTCCCTGATGGTAGCGCGTTTTGCGTTGCAAACATTTCTATTTCTTGGTGGAAGAATTTGCGTAAAAAGATGGCGATGCGCGACTGGTGGCTCCGTCGTCCTCGGTATCGTTGTCCACGATGTAGAAAGGGATTGTACTCCTATTGGGACGGTAATGATGTAGATAACCATGGAACAAACTACTGCAACAAGTGCGCTCGGATTCTCGAAGCGTCAAATAAAAGATAAATCGATTCTGACGAAAAAAGATGCCGACCCATACAGAAACCCTTGGAAGCCGACGAAACGCCTTAGAATGGCTTAGAGCGCAAATCAGAGCTATCCTAGCATTGGACAAAGGAAGTCAAAGAATGAAAACCATGGTGTATCGTTTTATCCGCAGACTTTTTGCTCACCGTCACAAATGGAAAGAGTCTATGCGAAACCGGCTTTGCATAGTCGTAGAGCAACAATGTAGGTGCGGGGCATACAGGCACCACTTGTTTTGCGACCGGCCAAAACCATTAGACGGAGAACCAGACTGGCGAGAAGGACGACACCCCGCTAAACTGCAATCACCAACAAAGGAGACGGGATCATGGGTATGACAAAAGCAAAAGGCAACATGTACGACTGGGTTACTCACACGCATTCGCATCTTGGTGGAGAATGCACGAACCGTTGCAGTTATTGTTATGTTCAAGCAATGGAAGAACGGTTTCACAGTGGCAAGTATGCCGGAGAACTCAGGTTCATTGAGAAAGAACTTGAAGTGAACTATGGCAATGACAACAAGATATTCGTGGAACACTGCAATGATTTGTGTGGTGACGGGGTTAAGGATGAATGGATCGAAAAGATCATATCGCATTGTCTTCAATATCCAAACAATAAATATGTATTTCAGACTCGCAATCCACAACGCCTTTTCAACATGTTGGTAGTCATGCCGCAATCCTACATTGTCGGGACTACATTGGAAACAGACGATAAAGCGTTGCTTCAGACATTGAGTGCTGCTCCATCGCCAAGCGTAAGGATTGAAGGTCTGCGACGGTGGAGGCTTTTTTGTGATACTTATATTACAATTGAACCCATTTTGAAGTTCGATGTTGACAGAATGATGGACTTGATCAAAATAGCCGAGCCTGGCTGGGTGAACATCGGTGCCGACAGTAAAGGTGGAAATCTACCGGAACCGTCAAAGGACGATGTACTTACATTGATTGATGCACTGCATTCGGAAGGGATTAAGATTCGCAAGAAAAGCAATCTGTCACGGATCCTTGGTGAATAGACATGGATTATACATGCTCAATCACGATTGTAGCCGGATTCGCGATACTCCCCTGCTTTCGTGGTTGGGTGTGTTCTAACGCAGAGGTGAGCCATGACTGAACGAGCGAAGCGAGAGAAGGCATTGGACTCCACCGCTTTGTTGTCTGCCCTTCGATATGTGGCAAACGAGGCGCAACGGCACCCAATGGAAAGCGTAAGGGACATAATAAACGAGGCATTCGACCGATACAATTTACCATTAGATGCAGAGTGGTCGGGCTACGATGCTTTGCCGATCCGATTCAAATTTCATTCAGACAACAAGGAATTATCAACAAAGAGAATCGAAGAATAGGCATGCCGAAAGAAACAAAAAAGACTGAAATAGTGACGCAGTTTGAACAAATGCTTGGCAAAGTGATCAAGTGTGATATCTGTGGGGAAGTCATGCATCCGATGTATGGCTGTGGCTGGGATAATGATCGACTGGTATGTGCCAACAAAGATTGTAATGCGGAGATTGTTTATCCTACATCGACGGAAATTCAATAGTTAAAAAATGAAACCAAAGAAATATCATGAATAAAGAAACTAAATCATTGCTTGATTCAATGGATGAAATCATGGAGGGCAAGCCAACCCATCCATTCTATTGTTTCGAGCCATGGGAACCAGAACCGAATACAGGCCGTAAGTTCCAGACTTCTTTCTTCCAGTCTACCAGTCGTATCAATCTTTCAGTTGCCGGAAATCGAAATGGCAAGACACTCATGGAAGCGGTTGATGCAGTGATCATGATGACAGGCCGACTTCCTATCTGCTTCCAGTATCCCAAAGGTCACGTAACCGACATCCCCCGACCATGGAAAAAACACAAAACTCCGAAAACAATCGACAACCTAAACAAACTCCGCTTCGGCTTCCTTGACCCCGATACCGGGCGATGGATTCCCCCGCTAAAGAAACCAGACATGCCGGAACCGGACGACCGTACCGATGAAGCTCCTTGCGGATACATAGTCGGCGTTGGTGAATACCCGGCAGAAAAGATTTGTCCGCAAGCGGGATCATCCATCTGGATCACTTCATGGTCGCAGGTTATCAATGAACGCTGGGTGCCACTGCTCAAGCAGCTTATCCCGAAAGACTGTTTATCCCTGACTTCCGGTATTCAGGGATTCAGCAAGAAAGATCACAAGTTCTATCTTCACAATGGTTCTGAAATGCTTCTGATCTCATATGAGAAAGGCCATCGGAGGGTTCAGGGTGCCGGAATCTGGGCAGTAAAAATGGACGAAGAACCGCTTGACCGCAAGTTCTGGACAGAGCTTGATCAGCGTCTTATCGATGCCGGGTTCCAAGGCTGGATGTCGATGTCCTATACTCCGCTTAATGGAATAAGCTGGTCGTATGAAGATTTATACAAGCCGGCACTAGATGGCAAACTTAAGCATGTTTCTTTATTCAATGCGACGCAGTATGATTCTCCGTTTATCGCCGTCGATGTGGTTGACGAGAAAAGATCCAGCATGAAGGCATGGGAAATCAAACCGCGTATTTACGGACAGTTCTCGGATATGAAAGGCAAACCCTATTACGATTACGAGAAATTGCTTGGCGACAAAGACGGCGGCAAAGGCTGGATTCACAAGTTTGTCACAATTGCCGACTATGCAAAACTCATGCCGACAGTCCGCACTGAATCTCGAACCGGTTTGTTTCCACAGATACCAAAGTTCCATATTCTTACAAAGGACATTGATATTTCGGATCCGACCCATGATTTTTGGGAACTCTATGAAAAAGATGTCAAGATAGACGGACGTTATCTTGTCACTGCCGACACAGCCGAACCGAATACTGAAATAGATTCTGATATTGACAGGAATGTGGCTTATGTATTTCGTTGTCCGCTTGGAAATGAAGACGATCAATGGCCTGTGCTTGTAGCGTCTATGCGTGTCGGCATCAATGCTGCCGCATTCGCTCGTGAAATGATGCTCGCCGGCATGTACTGGAACGGTGCGGTGCTTGCGCCTGAACGCCGTGGAGAGACAGGCGCGACTGCGCTTGCCGAAATTCGCGAGTATCCTTGGAAATATCTTAGCACGGTACAGGATGAACGGACACGGCGTATCACACAAAAAATCGGATTCGACACCACTCAAAAAACACGTACTCCGGTATTCGATTTGGTGGGTGATTATATCAATTCGCATGATTCGGCACAGTGCATGAAGCATCGTTATCTTTTAAAGGAAGCCAGTCAGATTATCTATGGCAGGCGTGGCAGGCCAGATCATCCAGACAAAGGGACATCCGATTGTGTGGTTGCTTTTGGTATCGGCCTTTATATCTATCGTTATGACGAGGGGCAAATACAGAATCATCGTGATGAACTTGCGTTGCTCTCCGGCGTGAAAAATAAAACAAAATCAAGTTTTTTTCTTGACAATGAAAAACCGCGTGGATACTGTACGGGCAGGCATGGCAGGAGTAGTAGAAGGAGTGTCTTTCAGTGACAGTCGCAAAAAACACGATTATTGATGCCAGTGCCGAAAAGGTGCTTGAATGCCTTAAGCAGTCTTTCCTATACGTCAACACCGACTTGTATGGTGATGGCTCCCCATTCACAAAAGCTGAACGCGCAGAAAAGATGTATCGCCACATTATTGATGCCGATACATGGATGCCGAACTCAGAAGTGTTTTTGCCATTTGCCAGGACTGTTGTTGAAACTGCAGTTCCAAATGCCATGAACTATATCTTCACTCAAGAAGATTTGTTTCAAGTACTTCCAGTGTACCATCAGGTTGATCCTTCCACAATTTCCCTTATCGAGTCTTACCTTGCCTATGATGTTCAAGATGTAATGAACTTGAAGTTCACAGCTGCTCCAACAGTACAGGATGCTTTCAAGCTGGGAACGGGATACGGAATCATCGAGTATGAAATGATCACGCCCGAGACTTGGCGTAACGTCAGCATGTTTGGGAAAGAAAGACGCAGAATAAAATTTAATGCTCAACCCGAATACAGGCTCAGATATACGCACCTTCCATTTGCATCGGTTTTTCCTTCACCGCAGGGCGACGGCACGGTAGACGGACAGGAATACGTAATTGTTATTCGTTTCAAAAATGTTGATTCATTAAAACGTCAAGCAGAAAATGATGATGCGTTTATATCTGGAGTAGATTGGGAACAACTTAGAAAAGACGCAATTGAGCGTCGTATCACCTATGACTACACTGGTGCCTACGCTCTTGCCAAAGGGCTTACAAAACTTGGTCAGACTTTTCACAATGCGACTCCAATGGTTTCGATAGACTATGAAAAATACAATGTTCCTGTTGTTCTTCCTGTAATCGAATACTATTCCAAGACTGAACGTATTTGGGTTGCCAACGGAACAACTGAAATCTATCGCGTAGAGTCAGACGATGATCAATTGCGTTCCCCTTTGATTAAAGCTCAGATTTCTCCGAACGATGGCGACTGGTTTGCTCCCGGCATGATTGAAAAAAACTTTGATCTATTCGATGGAACAAACCAACTGTTCAATGCTATGCTTGATACTTTGGACTGGCAGTTGCGTCCTCGGTTTATTAAAGACACTTCGGTTGTTCCAGGCGAATTGAATATCGGCCCGTGGGAAACGACTCATGCTCAGGGCGATGTCACAAAGGCCATACAACGCATTGAACCGGGCGGGTTCACTGATGGTTCCATGGCAGTATTGAATTTCCTGAATAGCGCACGAAACGTCGGCACGGGACAAATGGAACAGCTACAGGGCGGGGCTACTCCGGGCTTGGTCAGGGGTGGGATGTCAACCTTTGAGTCTTTATTGCAGACTACAGGGGCGAGAGACGAGTTTTGTGCCGAATTGCTTGCCACAGGCTTTTTCCGTGATGTTCTCTGGAAGACATTGAATTTGGAACAACTTTTAATTGGTTCACGTTCACGCAAGTTCACAAAGCAAGGACAAGATGGAAAGCGTCACCAGATTATGACGATAACAGAAAATGATCTTCGACATAATCTTGAGATTCGCTTGAGCCTTACGAAGCGTCTCAAAAACAGCGTTATGGATCGTCAGATCAGAATGAACGCTATACAGCTACTTATGCAGAATCCGGCGTGGGCAAGAAATATCAGTCCAATTGCTGCCATTGAATACATCACAGGAAGCAAGGATGAAGCTCAACGGCTAATGCAAAACGCCTCACCAGAATCTTATGATCGTGTAATGCAGATGTACGAAGGCAAAGCAAACGCGGCTGGCGGTCAAGGCTTGCCAGGCATGGGCGGTGCCGGTGCCGGGATGATGCAGGGTGGTAGCGCATAATGAAGATGGACATTTACAAGAAGAAAGAAAGGGAAATCATTCAACAGCTTGTATTGTTATCTGATTACGCTACTCTTGAACCCAAGAAAGACATCATCAAGATTTTAAACAAGGAAGTTGATATTCTCAAGGAGTCAGAAGACAGTCTTGTAGCAAGTGAAATAGAGGCACTTGGGGATATCGGATTCAAAAAAACGATTTTGACTTTCGCTAGAAAACGACTTGAAACAATTATTCGAGCCATAGCTGAAAGCGGGGAGCGCCAAAAAGAGTTGGAGAAAGAACTCAATCGCGTCCGTAAAGCTATGACAGAAATAGAAACGGGAAACGAAAATAGGAGTGTCCTCGATGGGTAACGAATCTGACAACAAAACGTCCGGTCAACCGGGTAGCGATGCAGGTCAGGAAAAGCAGACTACACAGAATGACAATGGTTCCGCTGGTAGTGGCGGGGAGGCCGAAGTTACTTTGGAAAGTTTGCAAAAAGAAATGCAGGGTATGCAGAGCATGATGGGTAAATGGGGTAACGAGGTTGGTCAACTTCGCGATTTTAAAGAAAAGTTTGCCGAACTCGAAACCAAGATTACCAGTTTTGCCGAGCAAAAGCCGAAAGAAAAAAAGGATGAACTTCCTATTGAACTATCGGCAGAGGACGAACAAAAGATCAATGACAGGTGGAAAGCGTTTGACCCGGAGAAGCGGGAACAAATGATCGAAGAAGCAGAGGGATCCACCCGTCAAGAAAAGATCCAGAATGTACGGTTTGAGTTATCTCGGCTTTATGTCGAAGAAGGCCAATCGATTCCTGATGAATTGTTTCCCACAAATCCCGATGCTTCGATTAAAGGAAAAACCAAACGAGCAACGACAAACCTTACAAGCATTGGCCGTCAACTGCTTGGGATCAAGGAAAAGCAGACAAGCAGAGGCGCACAGCCATTCACAGGCCCGTCCGGTGGCAGAACAGCAGAAGGATCTAGTCAACAGACTGTATCACGACGCGGTTCTTTATCCGGTGGTCTGGGAGGACTCGGAAGCTCAAAATAGCGGAGTATTGAACAATGCCAGTCACAACCCTTAAGTATCTTGGTGGACTTTCCACTGACCAAACGAACATCGATGCTTCCAGCCGGAATTGGTACCGTGTGGATGATCTCGATGAACAAGTGCGTATGCTGAACGAGCCAACGTTGGAGTTTTACATGCTCCTTCAGCGGATCGGAATGGGCGCACCGAAATCGCAACCGAAATTCGGGATCGTCCGTAGTGATGTTCCGAAGATCAAAACCCGTGTCAACTACAGTGCCGGTTACAATACGACCGACACCAGCCTGACCGTCAAGGATGCTTCCGTGTTTACGCCCGGTACCGTCCTTCAGAATGAAAGCACTGGCGAACAGATGAAAGTCTCGTCTATCGACA
>Ga0208795_1000051_pt1 | contig 48815 bp, 62 predicted proteins | sample CB_VirMetaG_6_FD_184541 | JGI IMG/M metagenome (GOLD analysis project Ga0208795, IMG submission 184541) | Freshwater to marine saline gradient viral communities from Chesapeake Bay - CB_1508_2 Viral MetaG (SPAdes) (version 4) | ecosystem: Environmental > Aquatic > Marine > Coastal | place: USA... | reverse complement strand
GAGGAAGTCAAAACGTGAAGACAGCCCGGCAGGAGCAGCAGACGCAACAACGCCAACCGCTGTTTTTGCTGCAAGTCCTCCAGGCGTAAGGGCAGCCGCCGCAAGGCTTGGAACGTCTTCAATAACGCTTCTTCCAACCTCGCCACCAAGCTTTGCCTTTCCCTCTTTTGGAAGCCCCTTGGCAATCTCTTTCTCAAGATACTCAATGGTTTTTTCGCGCTCGGTTGGGTACAGGCTTGTAAGAGACTCACCGCTTAGCGTGTCATAAACTTTTGCAAGCCTTGAAACAATGATTTCTGGAGTGTATGTCGCAGCATCGTATAGCCCACCATAAAAGCTTGGCGAAACAACAGCGGCTCCGGCCTCTCCAACCGCCCCAAGAACAGAAGACAAAACAGATTTTTCGTCTTTCTTTTTTTCTACGGGGCCAAGAATCCCATCCAGCGGATCAAAACCTTCAGTCGTCTTTTCCTCTTCTGAACCAAGAAGATCATCCAGCAGATCCATATTGCTCCTAAATCAGCCTGTCTCGCTCGTACAAGGCATCATTGTATCGCTTCATTGCATCCAAAACACTTCTTACGTTTCTTTTTTTCTTTGGAGTTGCAAAGTGTTCTCTTCTTGCCGAAATTAAGTTTTCTCTCAAAACGTCAATATCTTCGCCCCGGCTTGGACTGGACAAAAGAACAACATCTTTTGACTCTGGGCCTTGAGGAAGCGTAGAAGGCTTTTCCCCAAATGGCTCTCTCATAACAGCCTCTGCCATAGCATCAATGTCTGACCCTTTTTTGCCTGACATCAGTGTGGCGGCTTGAGCTGGAGATGGGATCAGATATTGAGAAACATCATCTGCAACAGAAGATATCTTCCTGCCGATGTCCCTTGCGCCGTATTTCACGTCTCCATAGGAGGGCATAAATTGAGAAACATCATCTGCAACAGAAGAGACCTTCCTGCCGATGTCCCTTGCACCGTACTTGACGTCTCCATAGGAGGGAATGACGGAAGATATTTTTCTGCCGATATCCCTTGCGCCGTACTTGACGTCCCCATAGGAGGGCAGGATTTCAGCGAAAAACTCAAGAGCATCACCACCAACATTCTTGGTGTCTTCCATGATGTTCTCAAGAAAGTCCTCAACCTTTCTTTCTGCAAACGCATCAACGCCGCGATTCTCAACCCTTTTCTGTGTCATCGGATCAAAAGATGGCTCGGCCAACTGCCCCTGCTGATTTCTAAGGTTTTTCATGCTCTCAGAAAGAAAGTCAACGTCTTCCTGTGACAGCTCAACCGGACGGCCTTCAGGAATTTCCATTTCCACATCTTCCCTGTCCTCTTCTTTTTCTCCTTGGCCTAATTGCCCAGAAAACGATTCAATCATTCCCGTAAGCAAATCAAGGGCTTCTGGAGACTGCAAAAGCATTTGAATAATTTGTTGAGGTGTCATTGTGAAGTTCCTCCCCTAAGGCGGTTTATCGCTTCAATTCTATCATTTTGTCTTGGTGTTTTGTCTTCCATCATTCTTTTTCTTTGCCTGACCTTATTCAGCATGTTTGAGATTTCAAGCTCAATGGCATCAGGACTGGCATTCTCTCCAACAGACCTTTTGATTCTTGAGATAATGCTTGATGCAACCTGATCCTCATCTATATCAGGAGAAGCAGCCTTGATTTCCTTCAGAAGGGATCGAATAGAAAAAATAGACTCTTCTGCTAAAAGCTGCTCTGCAATCATTGAAGCGGTCTTTTCCAGGCCCTTTTCTGACTCTTTTGATTGCTTCGTTTTTTCAGAAACAGCCCTCATTCCAGCCGTAACAGTGGATGTTGGTATTCTTGCATAGTCAAAGTTCTCGTCAAACTCTCCAAGATCAAGACCGAACCGAGAGTAAATGTCGTAGAGCTTTTTGCTTGTTTGTGGGTTTCCAGAAAATCCGCTACTTAAAGCGTTTAACACATCAACTTCAACCTGGGCCTGACCGAGAATATTGTTCCTTTGCTTGTCAAAAGATGCGTAGTCTTCAGGAAGCCACTTTGAAAAACCAAACTTTTCTGCCGTTCGATAATAAGAAGGATATCCAGCCTCATCAATGTTTTGACCCGCATCCATCAAAACGTAAATAGTGTTTAGCTGCTGAGAGGCAATGTTCTTTATATCCTCAGGACTTCCGGGTCGATATTGAAATGGAGATTGCTGAGATCTTCCTGATGATTGATCAGATCGTGCTCTTGCAGCCTCATATTGGCTCACAATATCAGAAAGCTCTTTCTGCCCAAATATATCGCCATATTGAGCCATGGAAGAGATCGCAGGCTGAACCGTTTCTGGATTTGTGATATCAACACCACGAAGTGCCCTTTGCCTCATCTCCTGAGCTGCAAGATCCCTGCCACGAGCAATGTCTGACATGCCTTGAATAAAAAAATTAGGATTTCTTTCCACCACCAAACCAGCCTTTCTTATCCCCATATCCAACAATACTACCAATGCCGCCCAAAAGGCTTTGTTGATATTGTTGACTGGCCTCCAATTGATCTTTGGCCTGATCTGCAAAGGCCGATGCTCTTTGCTGACCAGCAGTAGCATAGCCCTGGCCAAGAGCCTTGGCACCACTTCCAATAATGTCTGCCGCACCAGCAGCAGAGGAAGCTCCAAGGCCAGCCGCCTGACCTGCGGCAGATTGGCCAGATTGACCAGACAAAGCGGCAAGATAGTTGTAGTAGTCAGCCTTCTGTTTTTGCTCAAAAGCCTCGTAGTCCTGCGCCGCAAGACCTTGGCCATATTGCTGAAGAGCCTTCATAGTTTCACCGGAATCAACCCTTCCTCGCGCAGCAGCTCCGCGCTCAATAGCCTTCATGCCCTCGTCAAGCCGGAATTGATAGCCGGGGGATTGAGTATATTCAACAGCCTGTGGCCCACCAATCGCTGCAAGTCCTCGATTGTATGACTCTGCAAGCCTTCTGCTTTGTTCGTATGCTTCCTGCTCTTTTGCAACCCTCTGGGCCTCTTGTGCCTGAAGGGACTCAAGCTCGGATGTTGCGCTGGCAATGTCCTGGTATTGCGGCTGTGACATAGCCTGGACCTGTGATGCTATTCTTTCTAAAAAAGACTGATGAGGAAGATATTGACCACCTGCAAAGTATTGTTGTTGTGCAAGAGTCTGGTTTGCCTGTATCTGTGACTGGGCCTGTGCAATCTGACCCTGAAGCTCAGCAATCCTCGCAGCAGTATTTTCAGGTGCAGGACTCGCAGTAAACTCATCAACAGTCATTTGAGATGGCGCTACATAAACCCCCCCTGTTGGTGTGTAGGAAGCAAATCCTTCATACGTCACAACGGGAGGCCCTGCGGCAAGAAGAGCCTGAGCGCGACCATAAGACTCCGCCCCACCCTGAAGGTATGGCATAAGCATTCTCATGTCGTTTTCGTATTGTTCACGCGAAAGCGCCAAAGCCTCTTGGCTTGCCTTGTATTGAAGGTCAGCGGCATACTCAGTTGCCCCCGCAGCTTGAGCGCCAGCAGCACCAACGGCTTGTGCCTGGGCCTGTGCTGATTTTTTTGCGGATCTTGCGCCAATAATACCAAGACCGGCACCAATAGCAGTTGCAACGCCCATTACTCACGCTCCATAAAATATGTTGACTCTTTTTTCTTAAAGCCAAGACGCTCATAAAGAGAATGCATTCTTTTGTCTAAATGCTCTTCAAGTGTCAATGTAACCTCAAAAACATTTTTAGATACACAATCTTCAATGGTTTTTTTCAAGAGCTTGATAGCCCAAATCCCACTGCGATACCTTGGAGTGACATACCACCACGCCTCAGCAGCAAGCAACACAGAATGATTAAACGGTGGCGGTGAAAGATAAAAAGCGCAAACACCAACAACATTGCCCTTTGGACACAAAAGAACATTTTGAAAAAAGTTTTCATTATCAATGGCAGCAAGCATAAATTCCTTTGTATCTTCTTCAACAAAAGGAATTTTTGACATGGTTGAGATTTCTGCAAACTCTTTAGATACAGAAACAACTCCATCAATATCTTCTTTTGTGTACTGGCGAATTATCATGTGATAGTGTTTCCTGAAATCAAAACATTGATACTGGCAGCAGAAGAGGCCAGAGCCTGAATACTATCGCCAGCCTCAAGAACCTGGCCAATCAAAGCGCCAACAATCTCATTCTCACCCTCAGAAAGAGAAGACGCATCAACAATCATGTTCGATGTTGTGGCAGTATCCCCAGACGGAACAAGATGAACCGTGTAGGTAATAACACCACTTCCGGCGTTTGTCGCAACACAGGTTGTGATGCTTGTTTTTGTGCCAGCAGGAGAAGTATAAAGAGTGCTTACCGTATTTCCAAGCTGGTCTGGCCCATACAGGCGTTTGGCTTGTACCGCCATGCTTCACCCCTAAGTAGACATTTGTGTTTCAAGGTCAGAAATTCTTTTATTCAGTTTATCATAGAACTGGTTGACAATCGCCCCAACAATTAAATCCTGCTTTTCGCTTTTAATTGTAATGTTGTTAGTCACAGACCCCAAATCGCCAGGCTTCTTTTTTTTGTCAGAAACCGGTGGCGTTTTCCCCTGAATCTCAAGAGCCGAAATCCTTTGGTCTAAGCTTTCAAGCCGAGAAAGAAGCTGAACGGCAATCCCGTCCAACATTGACCTTGTTCCAAGGTCTGTTGAAGCAAGAGAAGCATTGGAAACAACCTGAAGCTGTGACAAAAAAGTAAGCCACTCACGAGTAACATAACCCCTTGCGTCAATGAACTTAGAGGGCGGTGGTGGTGGCTTTTGGACAGGCTTTACGCTTGATGTCGTCATTATGTCCCCAATTCTGTTGGACTGATATCTGCAATCGCCTTAATAAAAACAACAGGGCGTGACGTATTTGCTTGAACCTTAAACAGACGAAAACGGAAAAGGCCAAGCCTTCTGAACTCAACCTCTGTGCTGAACTCACCAATCTTTCCAAGAGAAACAGTTTGAGGATATGACCAGTTGTTGCCGCCATCGTCAGAATAGGAAAGGCTGAACTTCGGATCATTGTCTTCTGGATCAGAACCGTTGTCACCAACCCCGACCTGCATCACAAGGCGAAGGCTTTTCATCTTCAAACGGATCTCACGATCATGGATGTATGGAGTTGTCATCTCGCGATTTATCTTGCGACCATCCTCAGATCCATAAGCCTCAGACATTTTGTATATCGCACCATCATTTATGGAGCCAATGTAGTTGGTCTTCCCGTCAAAAGCCAGACAGCTTGAAAGGTGGCGGCCCATCCCAACAGACTCCCTCTTGTGCCACTCACCCGTCGATGCATCAAATACCCACGTCTTGTCCTCAGAGGGAAACGTCAGAACATAAAACGCATGGCCACGCTCATAATAGCCATAAGCTATCGCGTCTTCCTTCACAGAATATCCCGATATCTCATTGCTCAACGCAGTAGTGCTTATGATCTCAGGGGAATATCCGTTCGCCCTAACAACCGTAAACTGATTTGAAAGCCAATAGACGGTGTTATCAATCTTTGTTACTGAATACTTCGCAGCACAACCAACCTCAAGAATGGCGTCCAAACGCCTCTCAAACGGAAAGCCTGTCGATGATGCCGAGTTGTACCAAACCTCAACACTCAGGCCGCCAAACAACCAAAGCTCACGATGATCCACAAAGGCATTCAAAATGCTGTCAGGGTTTGACTCAGCCGTAGCAAAATCAAGAATATCAAAGCTCGTTGCATCGTTAATGCCGGTGATGAAGAACTGCCCAGTTCCCTTGTTGTTCAAAATAAAGTAACCATCAAGAAAGGAAACCGTTTCAGGGCTTGGATATCCCCCACCCGTAACGACAGACAAAACACCAGTTGAAAGCGTTATCACATACCAGGATGCAGTAAAACCACCAACAATAATAACCTGCGTAAGGTTTGTTGCCATCTGAACATAAGATCCAGCAGGAACAGTTCCAAGATTGGTGACAACACCAGTAGACGGAACAACCTTGTAAACCGATGTCCCGCAAACAGCATAAATGTTGCCATCACTCCCAAAGCACATTCCCCGAACATCCTGACCGATCTCAAGACGGACAAGAAGCTCAAGCCCTGGGGTTCCATACATGACAACCCGGCTACGGGCTCCAGCAGTTTCAATCTCAGGATAAAGGTTTATCCGGTTCTGGAAGTTTGAAAACTGCGCCCTGGCAACAGCATCTCCACCGTTAAAAGGAATCTCAACAATCGGCATTAAAACGGCCTCGTGTAAAACGGAACCGTTGCGCCGTTTCTGTTGGCATTGCGGCCCATCGTGGAAACCCCGGAATCAAAGCTGGCAAAAGGAATTGGAGAAGATCTCAGGTTCATCAGCTCCCTTCTGGACTTTTCAAGCTGCATCATATCAATAGCACTTAACTGGCCGCCATAGTCCGCAGCCAGCCTGCTTGAAAGATCAAGAATAATCGTATTGTAATGCTGGGAAGGAAGGTTCAAGGCAGAATGAAGATCAGCCTCTTCAATATCAACATGAGGACGAAGATAAAACATCTTCAGGTTGAGAGTTGGGGTCACAAGCATGGAGAAGTGAAGATAACTTGTTCCGGTCAGATCGCCGTACTGGTATGACGCCATAGCGGGCCATCTTGTCGATGCGCTGTTTACTCGATACTTTTCAGTATCAATGCGATTCACCATCTCTATTTCATTGGACAGATAGATTCCGTTGTCATCACGGTAAAACAGATTCAATATCTGAAGTGGATTGATATCGGAAATATGCTTGGCGGCTTCTTCCTCATTGCAGCATGTATTGTATGGATTGACGCCAAAAGAAATCTTGTCGGTCTCAAGCGTAATGCTGAAATCCAACTCATCCTTTTGTTTGATGTAAGAGTTCATGAACCATTCAGACAACATTATATTGAGCATCTGAAGGCCATCAGAAGCTTCTTGAGAGTTTAGAGGCTGAGAAGGATCAATAGCCCCGCATTTCATCAATGCTCGCCTGATAACATCATAGGCCGTAAGCGCCATATCAAACCTCTTCTATTTCAAGAAACTCTTTTGTTGCAACCTCTAATGGAAGGATATCATGAGTCTTTCTTGGTCTATTTAGAATTTTCTCAACTTTTGGCTGAATCTTCTTCGGATCCTGGTCTGGAACATCAAAATATACCGGGCTTGTTACCCACCCAGAAGAAAAAAGGCGCACACAATCAGATTGATTGCAAACACTTCCCATAGGGGACTTTGTTTTGTGATAAAGGATTATTTTTTCTTCCGCACACACAAACCACTATTCCCTTGGCCTCTTTGCCCCACACACACAAACCACTATTCCCTTGGCTTCTTTTTTCTTTTCTTTGAAGCCTTTGGAGTCTCATCAACCTGCTCCTGAAGAGCAAAATGAGCGGGGCTTGTTACCCAGCCTTCAGACATAAGGCGCTCAACATCAGAAGCAAAAACAACACGGCCAGAAAAAGCCTTGTCCTTGTGGTAAAGAATTAGTTTTTCAGACATCATCACCTCAAAGTAAAGGCCAGCCAACATAAAGAAGGCTGGCCAGATACAAACAAATTAACCAAGCAGCTTGGCGCAGAACCAAGGCGAAATTGTCTTGAATCCAAACAGACAATCTACAGACATGATCTCCTTCTTGGTACTCATGTCATAGCCAAGAGTCACACGGAACTGAATCGGAGTCTCTTCGCTGTAGGTGGTCAGATAGGACTTTACTCCACCTTCAGGCAAAGCCAGAGGGCGAGTAACCAAAGCAACCGCATTGTTCCCAACCAGCATGTTCTGGTGGCTTGTCTGAGCATCAGCAGCACCAGCAGTCAAAACTGTAACCGCTGCGTTCTGAAGAGGCAGAGAGGAAACAGAAATATATTGCTGGTAAGCCGAAGTGCTTGCAGGGCTTACAATGCGTGGCTCAATGCTTGCACTTAAAACACCGGCGCTGTTTGCAGTAACATCAGATGTCACAACAAAACGCTGCAAAACACCAGTGTTCAAACGAGTAAGAGGGTTCATAGAATAAACCCCGGCAATCGTAAACACGTCACCAGCCTTCAGGCTTCCAGTGGATGCGTCAAAACCCTTCAAAGAAATCGAAGTATCGTCATCAGAAGAGTTTACGTTTACCTGAATTGTGTCAGTGGTTGTTACGTTGCCTGCTGTGTGAATCGGAACGTAGTTGCTTTGATAAAGCTCCATGCCGCCCTTTTCACCAAGATACCCGTCAAACAGCTCCTTGCTTACGTTTTCATTGAAAACATTCAGCATTCCAAGGCCGCTTGTCTGGTTGGAAACCAAAGCGTTATAAGCCAAAGGATCAAGCATGAAAAACCGGTTCATCTGGGAAGCATCAAACTTGTCCAGAAAGGTCTTCGCATTGATCAGATCAGCATACTTGCTTGGAGGTGTGCCTGCAGTTCCAGTGGTGTTCCAGACTTCTTTGTAAATCTGATTGTATCCAACACGCTCAATGTAGGAAACAATTCCATCAACCATTGGCATTGTCACTTGCTTGTCAAAATCTTCCAGGTTCAAGGTCTTGCGCTTGGCAGTGATCTCAAACGTAATGTCTGGAAGCTGGTTCATCTGGATGTTTACACTCTGATTGTGATAATCAGAAGTGGTGGTAGTTCCAGAAAAGTTTGTAGCAGTGAAATAGTTTGGAAGCTCAGTCTGAATGGTATCACCATACTTCTTGAAATCTTCCGAATAATCAATAAATGCCTTTTTTGCCAGAACACAACGGGCGTTGACCCTGGCAGCCATCCGCTCAATCGCAGCGGGAAGTGTTACGTCCAAAAAGGTATTAGCCATAATTAAGCTCCTTTAATCTATCTTCTCAATCCGCTATCGCTTCTTGTACCCACGGCTTGCTAAAAACTCACGGCCAGTTGGTACCTTTGTCTTGGAAAAGGACTGAGAAGTTTTTCCAGTAGATGACTCTTTAATCGGTTTGTATGTCTTGCCACCCGGCTTGACACTCTTTTTTGGCTTCTTGCCAGCAGGCTCTTTGCCTGTCGGAACAGAAGCCCGATCAAGTTGTGAGATCGCAGATCCCAAAAGATGTGGAGGCAGGTTCAAAATACGCTCGCGGGTTGAATGATCCCTCATGGCCGCCGCAATCTCAACGGGATTGCTTGACATGGCCAGAAGCTCATAAAATTCCGCTGGCATACCCTTCAAGTGGACAAGAGCATTCCTGTCCTCTTTAACGATACTCCCAAACCTGTCTGCCAAAGTTTGCTTCACAAACTCCTGGGCGCTTCTTCCAGCATCTTCCTTTTTTGCAAGACTCATCTTGTAATTAAGGACTGCTCCCTCATAAGAGGCATCCGAACTGTAGTTTTCCCTAACCGGCACCGGAACATTCCTGTGTGCTTCCGAGAGGAAGGATTGAAGCTGATTTGTCCTTTCGGTCAAAAGCCGCTCGGCCTCTTTCTTCTCGGCGGTAATCTTGTCAAAACGCTTCTGGGTGTTCGTCTTCTCAGACTCAGCCGTAGCATTGTCTTCAGACTCTTCCTCTTCTGGTTCATCTGACTCATGTTCTTCAGATTCCTCAGATTCTTCGTCCTGATCCTCAATTTCCTCGGTCTCTTCTACCTCTTCAGTTGTCTCTTCTTCTGTGGTTGATGAATCCACAATGTCATCAATAACCGGATTTACCTGATTGTCCGTATCAGTCATTATACTACTCCATTTCTATCTCGTCCACTGCTAACACTTCGTTTTCTTGTGGACGGCCAGATCTCAACATCTTAGCTAACTTCTGCGTCATCTTACGCTCAAACTCTTTGCTGTTAAAACCATGACCCTGCGCCTCCTGGTCTGTGATTGTAGACTGCTCTTTCGTCTTCTCAGCCTGCTCAACAACCTTCAAACGCTGAATCTCAAGATCCGCCTGGGCCTTCTGCAAATCAATCTGAGCCTTCTGAATCTCAATCTGCTGCTTCATCATGTCGGCCTCGGCCTTCGGATCCTGGGGCTGGCCAGAATCCTGAAGAACCTGCTGCCTTGCAATCAAAACAGCACGCTCAATCTGAGCATCGTCAAAGGCCCGCTTGCTCGCCTCTTCAACAGAGAGAAGGTTAGGCGGCAAAGTCTTTCTGATCCTCTCGGCAATCTTGTCACTATCAGGCCAGTCTGAAGCCTCAGCAACAATATCAGACAAAGCCTCAGCAAGCCTCGGTGACTGGTGAACATAAGCCGAAAGGCTCGCAAGAACCTCTTTCCTCTGAGTCTCATATTCTGGACTTGTGTCAATCGTCACATTAAAAGACCCATCGTCAATTCCCGACAGCTCAATCATCTCCTGCTCGCCAGATAAATCACTCTGAACAAGAATCTTACGACCATCAAAAGATAGCTTCTGAATCATGCTCACAAAAATTCTGCCAGTGAAAACAATCGCTCGCTCCAAAGATCGGAAGAACGCAAAGTTTGACTTGATGGAACCACTCTCACGGGCCTGAATCGCCCTCGCAGAAACCTCGTTCGTAACCTGACCCATCGCAGCATCATAAATGCCCGTAGTAACCTTCATCTCCTGCATGCTCAGATTTGCCTCTGTAGTCAAAGCAGCCTGAACATCTGGGGGACTGACTTTCTGAGGAATACCATTGGGGGCCATCGGATCCGGGTTGTACATCAAATATGGCTTCGGGGCCACATTGTGGCTGTTCCAGTCCACCTCATGACCACGGATCATCTCAGGAGTAACCAGATAAGGAACCTTCGGAGTAAGAGCAATGTTCTCAACACTCGCAGAACGAGCGTAGTTGTAAGCCCTCGCAGAATCCTTGCTATCCCTCACCAAAGAAACATAGTCCTTGGAACCATCCGTAATGTCCTCAGCACCAGGGCAAAAAACAATCGGAATATAGTCACATGGAAACTCTCTTGGCTCCTCAAGAATCTGACCCTGAGAAACCTTTGACCACATAACCACCTTCCTCTTTGTCTCCCTCTTGCGAATAACACGCAAAATCAAACCGTCCTTCTTAAGGCGGTTGTACTCAGAGGAAAAAACAGTAATTACCTGTGGCGGCTCACCCAAAGCATCTGACACCTCATCGCCAATCTCAACCTCGTAAAGGGTGTCCCTGTGGCGCTCAGTCCAAAAATACTCTGCCACATAACAAGCCCTGTCCGTTTTTGAGAAGTAAAGGTTATATGCCTTTGTGCCAAGTGAAGGCGTGAAAAATGGCCCCGCAAGCTCAGGACTCTTGTCTGGAAACTCATCCTTGAAATCTTGATGACTCATCGACTCAATCACAAACCCATACTGCATGTCAGAAAAATCTGCCTCCTTGCAATAAGGATCAATCGAAACCATCAAAGGATCAACAATCCGCTTAACACGGGGAGACATGTCAAAACTGTCATCCGAATCATACTCAGGAGTAACACGCCAAAAACCACGGCCACAAGCAACAGCCATCCGAAACGCCCAGTCATAAGCATAGCTCGCATTAGACTTGTTTTGAATGTCAATGCAGACCTTGTTCAAAAGCTCCGCACCCCTCTTGGACTCATCGTCAACCGGGATAACCTTGAACTGAATGCGGCTCTGGTTGTAATCTCCAACGATCATCTCAACCATCTTACGCATACTGTTAATCGTAAGACATGGACGACCCTGGGCCTCACGCATGTTCCTTGCCGACTCGTCCCACTGCTCGCCAGAATAAAAACGACGATCCTCAATCGACTTGTAACGAGAATCAATGTCGTATGTCAAAGAGGAATGAAGACGATCACGGGTTTTCTGTAGAAACTCCGACTCAGTATACTCCGACCACTTCTTCTCGCTCATGATACTGGCCGCCTCTCCTCAGTATACTCCGACCACTTCTTTTCACTCATCGCACTGGCCGCCTCTCATCAACACACACAAAACTCATATCAAAGTCAGTCCGTATCCCTGAAGAGAAACTACGTTATTCTGACCACAAATGATGCTGATAACCTGGCCCGGAACAACCTGATAGTGAACCCCGTCAATAAGAGCCATAGAGTTCACACCACCCACAACATCACCAGCAGGAATAACCGCAGTCGCACCAGTGAAGTTGGCCCACAAAGCATAAGTCCCAATCTCACCACGAACAAAACAAATCGAAGTAATGTTCGCCGGAACCGTATAGCTCTTGGCCGTGTTCGCAACCAAAATCAAAGCATCAGAATAAGCAGGAAGCTGTAACTCAGCACCGCCATTCATGTTCAAACGCTTGATAGACGCAGACATATCCCCCCCAATGGCCCAAAACAACAAGCCATGATATTATTGTAATATGGCACAAAAAATAACCCGCACAATGGCATCATAACATGACACAAGCACTTGTTCCATTCAACAAAAGAAAATCCAACTTCGAGAAAGTAAAAAGAGACGCCTCATACTGCGTCATCTCGGAACACGTCATCCAAATGTGCAGGGAATACGCCAAGTCAAACTCCATAACAAAAGCAGCAAAAAAAGCCGGGTTCTCTGAAGAAGAAGTAATGAAACTGCTCTGCGAACCCAAGGTCATCGAAGTCCTTCAAGAAGAAATCGAAGCCAGGTCATCTGCAGCAAAAGTCTCCAAAGATATCCTCGTCAACAGACTTAACACCATCTCCGAAAAAATCCAAATCGCACTCGAAACAGATAAACTGCCCATCGAAAAAGCCGCCGTGCTGCTCAAAACACTCGGCGACTACTCCGAAAAACTCGCCAAACTCAAAGGCTACTACAAAGAGGAAAAAGAAAACTCTATCTCAGCCGAAAAAGAACAGCTGCTGCAAGCAAGGAAAAATATCTTCTGGGGAGAAATCGAAACAAAACAAGCAGAATCCACTGACCCGTTGCGCGACCTTGAACCAGCTGAATAAATGTGGTACAATAAACCCACTACGCCCGGAGCCACACGGCAGCCCTACTACGTACGAGCCGGCTCTTGCAGCTCTAGTACACGCCCGGCGCCTCTTCGCAGTTCTACTACGTACGCGTCGGCTTTCTAAGCCCTCGTACGCGTCGGCTTTCTAAGCCCCCATCCAGCCACACGAACCAATAGGCGGACGGGCTAAACCGTCAAAACGATCACCCATACGCAACATCCGAGCAAAACCCTCACGGTCAAAACTCATACTCAAACTGTCCAAACTGTCAGGACTGCGACCCAACTCACGGCGCAAATCCTTCTTCGATAACACAAATAAACGACCGTCCGAATGCTCCTCAAACGTCATCGCCTCCATGTCACGAATCAAATCTTCATTGTCTGGCAAATAACAACCAGACTTCACCATCGCCGCACACTTGAAATGCAACTCCGTTCGCTTGTTCACATAAATACGCTTCTCCAAACTCTCACGGGAACCCATCACATCAAAAAAACTTATCCCACCACCACTACGATTCAAAATGTCAAACACACCCGCACCAACACCAATCGCATCCACCATCACACAATCAGCACCAACCAAACGAGCATCGCGCAAAACATAATCCGATAAATCAACCAAATCCATCGAATCAAAAAACTTCCACGGAACCGATACACAGTCACGACCTCGACGGTAACTCAAAATACTCGAATCCGAACCAAAACGACTCACGTCCAAAGATCCACGCAAAGCCTCCTCACCAGGAGGAACGTAAAAATTACCCGCCCCCACGTCAGGCCCTACACCCAACAACTCACCAGACTTACCCACCCGGCCCTTCAACCACAACAAATAATCTCGACCGTTCTCAACACAACGACGAACATCACGCATGTCATACAAACTCGTAGAACCACGACTCGGAAACTCACCACGGACACGAATGCGAACAAAATCCGAATCCTCACCGTAAGTCTCAACCCACTCTCGCAACAATGACTTGTTCGTTATACGAACCGAACGACTGTCAACCTTACGAATAATCCACTTGCGATGCTTCAAACGATCATTGAAAATGTCAAAGAACTCACCACTCTTCCTCGTGGGATTCCCAAACACATACATGTGAGGCTCACCATCCGTCAAACCACCATACGCAACACTCCAAATCTTGTCAGGAACACCACTCGCCTCGTCAAATATATATATAGAACTCGAATCAACATTGTGCTGACCCGCAAACGCCTCACTGTTCTTCTCGTTCGGACTTAAACCACTGAAAAACCAACTCTCACGACTGCCAATGCGAAATACCGATAAGTTGTTCTTACTCGTCACAACCTCAAACCAATCCGAACCAACTAAACGCAAACCAAACCACTTCGATATCTCAGGCCAAGTCTTCTTCTCCAACTGATTCAAAGTACTCGCCGTAATAACACCCTTGCAGTTCACACGAGTATCCATCAACCAACATACCAACCAACTCACAAAAGCACTCTTGCCTATACCATGACCACTCGATACAGCATGCAAAATCGGATCCACAGAATCGCGAAAATTAAAACGACGATCCTTAACCTCATCGCCAATCACACGCAAAGACTCAATAGCCCAATCATCAGGGCCGTCAAAATACTCCAACGCCGAACCAGAAACACCCCAAGGAAACATGAAACGAACATAACCCAGAGGGTCAGAGTAAAAACGGGAAATAATGTCAGACTGAGATATCGACACAAAAACTCCTGATAATAAACCTATGCAGCTTATGCAGCACCATGCAGCTTGTGCAGCCCCACACAGCTCAAAAATATACCCACACACAACATTCTAACCCATTAGCCAATTCAGAACATAGGGGGGGAGGGAATGGAAAACAAAATGGGGGTGTGGGGGGGAGTATATATTACATTACCCACCTGGCCAAAATCTCGAACCCAGGGGGGGGGATCTGGCAGGCAGGTGGCAGGCAGGCAGGCAGACAGCGGCAGGCAGGCAGACAGCGGCAGGCAGGCAGGCAGGCAGGCAGGCAGGCAGGCAACCGGGCAACCGGGCAACCGGGCAATCCGGGCAACCGGGCAATCCGGGCAACCGGGCAATCCGGGCAACCCGGCAGGCAGGCAGACATGGAGGAAGAAAAGAATTCTTTGTGCCACCGCCTGCTGGACTTCCTTCATTGGCTGGACTTATTCACAAAATCGTAGTACAAAACTAACTATGCAGCCGTAACCCCGCATTAATAGTGGCTTGCGGGCATGGTGGTGTATTGTGAATAACCCCGTTTTTTTACACTTTCCGCAAAAAATGTCGCTTTTTTTTCACTTTTTTTTCAGCCTTTTTTGGGCGTCATCAGCCATCAGAATATGTCATTTTACATCCAGCGCTAGGCAAGCTGGCTGTGTTCCAGTGTGGCACAAACCGTGTTCCACCGGCAATGCAAAAACATAATTGCTAAACGCCAATACACTGCAACAATACTGTAGACCAGCACTATCAGCCGTTTTACGCAAACGCGGTGTATTCGCATTTGCAGGGAATTTAACATATTTTGTAGTGCTATAATGGAGCGGTCGATATGACACTTAATGACAGTGGTCATCAGGCCGAAAAATGGCCCAAAAACGCGTTTTTTGACCCCCAATTTTTTGAGTTTCTGCAAAAGTGTATCGCTGGGTGCATTACACTTACTCGATTTTTTATACCCACGCAGGCCTTTATTCATGCCCGTCTCCAAGACTGCATCGCAGTGTATCGCAAAAAAATTCAAGCCAAGTCAACTACAATTCAAAAATTCATACTATTTTTTTTCTGATCAACAATAAATAAAAAGCAATACGCATGTATGCAGTCACCAAGACCCGCTCCACCAGAGACTTCGCAACCCCTCCATGCACTGTATCGCGCACAGTGGAAAAGCAGGTTTTTTGTCACAATCTGTAAAAAAACTCCAAAAAAGCAATCGGCTGTCACAGACTATCACGCCCATTGTGCGCATACGCACGCACGCACGCACGCACGCACGCACGCATGTATGCATGTATGCATGTATGCATTGTCTTGCACAAACAGAATCTTTTTTTCCTCCATGCTGGCTGGCTTTACAAAAAATACAAAAAAAGCATTGACAAGTGACTTTGTATTGACGATAGTTGAAAACATGATGATCAAAACTTACACAAGAGAGTTCGACCTTGTGGGCCTGGTGGCCCAGCGAAGCTTTTGTGCGATCGCGTCTTTGGGCGCAAGGAAGGCCAGTCATGACTGTAGCAATTAAAATTGAGAAAAAAACAGAATTCTTTAACACCAGAGGCCAGATCAAGGCAGAGTCAGTCTTTATCGTGAGAGATCCTGAATCGGGATCACTCTTATTCGTATTCCGGCTTGATGCTGGTAGATGGGTGATGACTCAGGATGAGCCATATAGTTTTTGCGTAGGCGCACAATCGGCGCCAGATCGCGCGGAATTCCCAATGGCAACCTCTCAGGAGTTGGAGATCCTTGAGGAATCTTTCAATCAGTCCCATGATCTTTTTCTGGAAAAGCTCACGGCATTAGGCGTATCGGTCCTCAGAAAAAGGGTATCCGATCTGGTGGCGGAAAAAGCGGCTCAAGCCGCAAAAAAAGCCGCTATAGCGGCTGAGTTATCAGCCGCGGAAAAAGCAGACAGATCCGATCTGTCCTCCATGAATCAGATCCCAGCCGCTAGTGGTTGGAAACTATCTTTTCCTGATGATGAAAAGGATCGCTTGATCTTGGAGTCCCAGCGGGGGACTCTTGAGATCGCGGAATTCCGCGTATCCGGATCCCGTAGGCGTGTAGAATTCCGTCTCCTAAAAGACGGTATCGATCTGGATCCTTCACTGAGTCCCGAAAAATGGGTGAATCCTTGGATGTTTAAGCTGGATCTACTCCCGCTCAGCCTGAAGCGTATTATTGCACCTACTTTTCAGGCATTGTCTGGCGGCTTGTCTCAGATTCTGCCTGAGCCGAGACTTCCCAAAGAAGTGCAAGGATACCATTTTAAGGGTAAAGGGTTATCGTATCTCATTAAACAGATTGAGCTTAATGAGAATTATATATTTGCTGGCGCTTGCATAGACGCTTATGGCAATCTGAGCACCAGTATCGGAACTGCACTGGAACCAATATGGGTTATAGCTAAAAAAGTAGCTATGGCCAGAAAACTAGCCAATATGGGGCACCTATGGTCCATATCTCATAGAGCTTTATCTTATGAAGCACAGTACGCGGCTAAATGGTCTCGGCAAGGGATCAATGATCTATTCCCTACACCAGATCTGCCTATCGGTGTATACGGATTCAGGATTCACTCAGATCCTGGTTTCCGAGTGTTAACTGGTTACAACTGGGATGCATGGCTAGCATCCATTTCCTAATCTTTTAATTTTCATTGATTCTTTGGGATCACTTTTCAGATTGAATTCTGGATCGTGATCCCTTTTTTTTACCAAAAACCAACCGAAAGGAAAACTCTCATGAAAACACCAAAATTCTACGTTCACAAAAGCTACAACCAGACTTCAGGGGGAAATTATCCGGATCAGTTGTACGGTCCTTTTGCTTCTGAAGAGGATGCAAAATATAAAATCATCGAACTGGATCCTGATCTTGAGCTTGAAGCAGAAGAGTATGACTTTATCGACTATAGCTACAGGATCGTATCAATGGATGATTTCCCAGCTGAGGATCATCATGGTGATCTGATCGATGAAGAAAATCAGCAATACTATGATTTTGAGCTTGAATTGTCTTTTGGTCATGCTCAGAGTATCCACAAAAGAACAATTCTGAAAATCGGCACGCTCAATCAGCCGAGAACTATCAGCCTGAAGATCGGTAAACTATCTTTTGATGATCTGGTTGAAGCTCAAGGAACTGAGTCATGGTCTAATGATGAGGATCAGATCAAACTGGTATTCGGTGATTTGCTTGATCTTGATGATCTTGATGAGGATGAGATCGCTGATCTGGCAACCGATATCAGAGTCGAAGCAAGCAAGTATATTTTCTCAAAATCTGAGCTAGTCCATGAAGCCGCCGATCTAAAATTCTATAAGTTTGCTAATGATCGGGAATGTTCATTCTTTTCTGTCAATGCCGATTCTGAGATTCTGGACACAACTGAGTCACCAACAAAGCTGTTTGCACAATACGATCTGGAGCTGGGTTATGCGGCTCACAAGATCGTATGTTCCTGGGACACTTTTTTGATCGGATACGACGGTGCCGATGAACTGCCTGATACTACGTATGAGGATCGTCAAAGTGCGGATTTGATCCGTACCGCAAAAAAGCTGAACATACCGATCATTTTCACTAATCCGGATCTAGCAGAGTTTGAAGTTTGTATTTTGTTCCCAGTCAGTCCTATTATGGACTTCTCTGATCTGGATCAGGAAGAGCAGGATTCAATTTTGGCCGATTGTGATGACGATGAAGATTGTGATGACGATGAAGATTGTGATGAATGCATGAGCGTTCAATACGCAAAACTATCAGGATCTGATCGTGTCATCGGACTCAAAGACTTTATGCGTTGCCATCCTGATAACTTTTGGGAATTTTATTATGCAACATCAAACACCAGCGTATTTCTGATCAAGTTTTGGAACCATGAGATTTGCACACTGGTTCATGCCTAATCAAAAAATCAAACACGTTCAAAGACCGTATTGAAAGGAATAATGATATGACAACAAAAGACTTTATTAAAACGATCAATGATAAACGCAAAGATTCAAAACATAGTTGGTATACGTTCATAGGCATAGTTGAAGGCAAGTATATCGAATTGAAAGCGTATGGCTTATGGAACCAGATCCTGAGAGTTGACGGAATCAATCATGGTGGTATCGAACATAAAAAAGTATCGGACTGGAAAACGGAAATCGAAAAAGCTCTACAATAAAAAAGTAAAGGAAACACACAATGACTTATTATTTTGTTGAGACTGCAAACAGATTGCATACATGCGGACATAAGCACCGATCCCTAGCCGCAGCTCAAAAATGTCAGGATAAACTGATGCAACCAACAGAGAGTATGAGGCGTTTAGGTGAGGTCGCTTCTTTTTGGTGGAAATCGCAGGTAGTTGTTTGTGACAATGGATCAGAGCGCTTTCTGACTGAGGATGAGCGCTTTTGCGTCTGAAAAGGAGTAATGACATGAAAACTCAAGAACAATTTTTCTGGGAAGAGCATAGAAAGATCGCGAATCTGAATCAGGTTTTTATGGAAATGGTCAAGGATGGCATGACGGCAAAAGAGTTGGAGGCATTGATTGAAAAGCGCCCACACGTGTATTCCCGATTTTCCCACTGGATCGCAAAACTACCATAAACACGATCAGAGATCGTAAAGAAAGGACAATCATGATCTACTTCGATATCCCAGCTAGGTCACCAAAATTGACCGATGAACCTTACATTATGTCAAAGAATCGGGCAAAATCAGCTCGATCTGTATCCTGGTCCCGATCATGTTCAAAATTGGAGGACTGGATCCGGATCGGATTCAGAAAACAATATATGACATATAATCGGTTCTATGATCGATATTCAAGGCACACCCTGAGGGAATTATTGGATAAAGCGGATTATTCCGTGTTTCACGCTGGCAGATATGGCCGATTTGAAGTGTTACCATGCCTTGAAGGGAAATTGAGCATCGAATTGCATTTTGAGAAAAAAGATGATCAATGGACCATGCATGATCCAGACGGCAATGAAGTAGCTACTTTGACAGACAAGGGTATTTTCCTCAAAGACTTTTAGATCGTGAAAGAGGGTATCCCGGTCTTCCATGGTATCCCGGTCTTCCAGGGTATCCCGGACTTACGGGGTATCCCGGTCTTACGGGGTATCCCGGTCTTCCATGGTATCCCGGTCTTCCATGGTATCCCGGTCTTCTAGGGTATCCCGGTCTTACGGGGTATCCCGGTCTTCCAGGGTATCCCGGTCTTACGGGGTATCCCGGTCTTCCATGGTATCCCGGTCTTCCAGGGTATCCCGGACTTCCAGGGTATCCCGGACTTCTATCGAAGTAGAGGCAGGGCGGTAAGGTGAAGCAGGCTAAGTATGGTGAAGCTGGCCGATATGGTGAAGCAGGCCGATATGGTGAAGCAGGCCGATATGGTGAAGCTGGCCGATATGGTGAAGCCTGCTAAGTAATGAAAGGGGAATGAAATGAACCGAGAGAAATTAGGATATTTTTTGCTGGCATGTTCAGCGGTTACAGCGGATCAGTGGTTGAATTCGATTGGCCTTTTGTGTGGCTTGGCTGGTTTTTGGTTATCTGGATTGCTGCCGAGGGAAGATTTATGGTGAAGCTGGCCTTCAAGGTGAAGCTGGCCGGCATGGTAAAGCTGGCCGGTATGGTGAAGGTTGGCCGGTATGGTGAAGCTGGCCGGTATGGTGAAGCTGGGCGGTATGGCCCGGTATGAATGAAGGGGAAATGAAATGAAAAAGACAGTAAATTTTAGCGACTTCTGCGATGCTTTTGTGGATGCGGGTAGGGATAATTTTTCGTACGAAGGGAAAAAAGCTCTGTTTGATTATTTTGAGGAATTGGAAAGTGATTGTGGTGAGGAGATCGAGCTGGACGTTATCGCTTTTTGTTGTGAGTATTCCGAGTATGAAAGCGTTCAGGAAGTTATGGACCAGTATTCAATCCGTTTTGAGGATCTGGGCCTTGATGATGATGATGAAGTCCTAGAGGCCCTGGAGGAGTATCTGCGTGACAGAACCCAAGTAGTTTGCTGCGAGCCAGATCGCATCATTATCACCGACTATTGATTGGCCTGAATGGCTGGCCGGTATGGTGAAGCCGGGCCTGTATGGTCCGGCATGACTGAAGGAAACAAGATGAATGAATTTATCGAAGTAGAGGCAAACCGCCACGGCGTTACTTTGTTGTCCGGTGGCATGTTCCCACCGATAAGCGTTCTGTGGTTGCCGGATTTTCTGGACAACCTTTACCAGATCAGCGCGGCCCACGGCTGGGACTGGGAATTTTTGGAGCTGGTGGATGAAGAGCTACGGGAACAGTGTGAGTATCATCCTGAATTTTCCCCACCCTCCGGGGATCTTTTGAACTGATTTTGTATGGTAAAGCTGGCCGGCATGGTGAAGCTGGCCTGTATGGTGAATGCAGAACGAAAGGGAATGAGATGAACAGAAAAAAAACAGGGTATTTTTTGTTGGCATGTGCGGCCATAACCGCCGATCAATGGTTGGATTCGATCGGCCTGTTGTGTGGGGTTTTGGGATTCTGGTTGGCGTACGATGAGGAAAAATAAAAGCCCCCAGCAAAACGCCAAGGGCTTGTCGGCAGGTGGCTATTATACAGCTACCTGCTTTCCAGGTAAAGCCCGTATGAAGCAGAGATCCTGCTGCTGCCACCGATTGCGACACAGCGAATGTCAACATCTGTTTCTGGGCCGATTGTTTTGGGAATGCGGTATTGAACCGTAAAGCCGTCACCTTCTGTGACGTAGGTATCGCTTACAGCAACAAAGGTTTTCCCCCAAGGCCTGACAAAAAGCCAGCACTCGGAACCTTGATTGTTGTCTGATGTTACTCTGGCGTCATAGAGATATGCGTATTGGTTCCTTGCAGTGGTGAATGATGCCATGAGGCTTTGCTGTGGTGTTGATGTTGCGGTGGCAACGATTGATGTTGTCACTTGTGGCACTCCTGCGCTCCAGGTGGTGATGCCATCTTGAGCAATGTAGGCGGTTCCACTGAATGCGTTTTGGTTGTCAGAGTAGTTAAATATATTGTGAATTCTCCACCAAACGCCATCGACCGCAACGGTGGTTTGTCCATTAAGGATTGCGGTAGCACTTGCCATATCCAGGTTTTCATCAAGTCCCTCAATGACGACTAATTGTCCAACATCCGCGGCGTCACTTGAGCTTAGAACCGCTGTAAATGTTGTTGTTGGCCAAGGGTAAAGGCTTCCTTGTGTCCAGATGGATTCAAAAGCACCACTACCAACCTGTTCGTTTTTTCCTGAGCGTGTGACGCATTTTTTGTTTGTTGGATCGTAGCACTGAAAGCTGATCCAGTCTCTTGTGATGGTTTCTGCTGCTAAGTGTGAAGCCGTTGCAATCAAGAACAAAATAATTTTCATTTTCCCCTCCATGCGTGCATTTTAGCACAAAAAAAAGCCCCACTTGAAGGGGCTCTATTGAAAGGTGCGGGCTCTGTGCTGGGGAAACAAACAAACCCAGTGGCTACTTGTCAACCGCATGAAATGAACAGCCATAAGGCCGTTAACCAGGATAGAGGAAATTTTTGAGCATATCAAGGTTTTTTCTTGATGGTTTGTGTCTGCCGCTTTTCCATCCCCGGATGGTTCCGGCTGGAATGCCAGACTGCCTTGAGAGTTCGTTGATGTTTTTGTTTTTGAGGATTGTTTCGATGCAGTACACCGATTTGGTTTCTGTCATGGTGTCGCCCACTTGGTCGTTATTTTTGTAAATTTAATAAAAAACTACTTTACATTATACATTAACCGTGCAATGCTTGGAAACAACAAAGGAGTTTTTATGTCAGTTTTGGATCTTCTTCATGCGCCGATTAAAGCCGAGTGGGTGAACTGGCGCGTAACTCGTGCCAACGTAACGGACAGGGGCGCTGCGGCCTACGTTGTGCCGTATATCCGGGCTCACGCAGTCCGTGAGCTTCTTAACAAGGTGGTCGGACCTGAGAACTGGATGGCCGAGTATTCTGAGATGCCCAGTGGCGCGATCATTTGCCGCCTAAGCATCAAGGTTCGGGATGCTTGGGTTCACAAAGAAGATTGTTCCGGGATCCGGGGCGCCATGCAGGAGAAGGAAAACCAGCTCAAGGGCGGGTATTCGGATGCCTTCAAGCGTGCCGCGAGAGCTTGGGGCATTGGGGATAACCTAGCCACCGTTGGGGAAATGAAAGTTCCCCTGACAGAGCGCCAAACGGGAGACAAGAACGAACGATTCCATTCCCACAAAGACAAGTCCAACGCAAGGCGAACCTATTTCTATTGGGTGCCCCCCAAGCTTCCAGCCGGACAGACGATCACCGAGGAAAGCTGGAACCAAGCTGCGAAGGAGGCCAGCTTGAGGTATGCGGCCCACCTGGTGGAAGAAAGAGAAGCCCCAAAGATCGGAGCTGATGTGACTGAACGACTGCCAGAGCCAGAGGAAGCGCCTGAGCCAACGCATGATGCTGCTCCTGCTGTTGAGGATGTGGAAGACTTGCCCGATGAAGATTTGGATGAGGATCAGGTTGATGTGGAGAGGTATCCACTTGAGACTGAGGACGAGTCATTGGTCAACAAAATTGACAGACAGCTTGAGAAAGCAAGAGGAATCTTTTCTTCCTCCAAGTTTGGAAACAAGGCCCTGGCCCTTCGGGACTTCCAGAAGAATCACCCTGTGGATGGCTTCAAGATCAAGTCACCTGAACAAACCAAAGCCGGATGGAGAATTTACTGCCAGCCGGCAGACATCCAGAACTGGATCAAGTCAATGAGGGGGTGGGAAAAATGAGCATGTTTATTGAGACAAGCATCACAGCTCTACTGAGCGAGTGCCCGTCATTCCAATCAAAGCTCAATTTCTGGTCACAGAGAGGGACTGAAAAGCATTCTGAATTGAGTGATTCAGACGGTGTTATTCAAGCCGTTGATCTGATTGAAAAGAAGCTCAACAAAAAGGTTTCCCGGATCCTTGATGTTGAGGGGCAGACGCCACCTGAGCATGAATCCATCATCACGTCCGGCCTTTCCCACCGAAAAGGAAAGAAGGCATACAGCCTGACGCTCGAACACAAGTCTGGTGATGACCTTCAAAGCATAGTTGTTACCGGCGTTCCTGATCTGGTTGCTGAGTTGGGGGATGGCAGGATTTTGATCGTGGATCACAAGTCAGGCGGTAAGATCCATGACTTCCGTCAGGTATCCTGCTATGCGCTCATGGCCTCTATTGCATGGGGTAAGGATAGCGGCGCGGTTGTCTCCTACATTCACCACGACCTTAAGGGAGATGATGGCGGGCCGATTGTTCGGGTTCTGGAGCTGGGGCGGTCAGAGTTAGAGTTGATCTGGAATGACCTGGAGGAATTGATAGGCAAAAAGCTTTCCATGTCTTTGCGGTTTACCCCTCTATGCCGTTATTGCGTGAACCATGACAAGTGTCCTGAGATCATGCTGTCGGAGCTTCCGCATCCTGGCGATCTTGAGTTTGAGGAAAAAGTCCTCTGGTACTTGAACAACAAGGGCCGTGTGTCGATCCAGAAAGATGTTGTTGAGCAGACAAAGGATGAGATTGTTTCAATGGTTGACATGGGTATGGCTCTTCCTGACTTTGCCACTATGAAGGAAAGCAAGGGGCTTGATGTTGACGTAGACGCTCTTCAGCGAGACTACCCGGATCATGTTTGGACACAGGAAAAGCCGCTTGGTGTTGTGGCGATTCGTAAACAGGCAAAGAAGATGGATATTGATCTTTCCGGCTATTCCACTGAGAAGGTCACGGCAAGAAAGATTGAATTTTCAAAGTGAGGATATGATGGAAGAACAGGTTAAAGATAATTTCAGTGGTGACGGCGCTACAGAAACGCAGGTCATCCGGCTTCTCAGCACTGATGAAGTTGGCCTGCAGCTAAAGAGGTATCGCAAAAATCTTTGCATGAGCCGGAGGGTGTTCTGCGATCATGTTTACAGTCTGACTGGATACAGGATTTCAACGTCTACCCTGGTTGGTTGGGAGTCTGGAAACACAAATGATGGTGCGATCACTTTGATTGTGTTTGCGTTGGACATGATTTCAAAAGAGTGTGGATCCCGAATTTCCGGGATGATCCGCTTCTACAACAAATTGGCATAGGAATATTTGTCATGATTCAAGCAAGCAAGGTTAGTCAGATCCCTCCAAGTATGGTTCTTTGTGTTGAGTGTTTGGAGTGGGTTGTTGAAAGAACGAGAGATCACAAGTGCCTTATCTGCAATCCGGCCAACGAAAAGCAGTACAAATCAAGGCCGGGTGTTTGTGTTTCAAACATTCAGTCTGCCCACCGCAAGTCTGTCCATGATTCGCTTGCTTCCCGTGGCTGGGCTGTCACTGTTGGCAGCTCTGTTTTGAAGGTTCGCATGAAATCAGGAAAAGAGAAGGCTGTTTTCTGGTCATCTGTTTGTATGAGGATTCCGAAGGAAGAGCTGGTGAGTCTTGCAAACTTTTGTGCGGATCTTCTGTCTGCGGGTCGCTCAATGGATGAGGCTGTTGTGATGACAAGGAAAGAACATAAAAGAAGGGCGGGATTTTGAAATGAACAGAGAACCACTGTTTGAGTGTGACGGCGGTTGCGAATGCACTTTCCGCGAAGAGGATTTGAGGTACTTTAACGGCCTTGTTTTGTGTGAGGCTTGCTATGAAAACGACTATGCTGTGTTTGAGTCCGATGAGTTCAGCGATCTTGAGCGGTTCAAAAGCCCGCACCTGACAGGGGGCCAAGGTGGAATGAGCTTTGAGGACTACTGGAACCAGTATGGCGAGCTTCATGCGAGCTTCTGCGGTGGGAACATAAAGGCTTTTGCCAGAGAAATATGGGCAAGCGCTCAAGGGAATGGGGGCAAAAATGGGCGCTCATGACTTACTCGGTTCTCGGTCCAGGTCTTCCGACCATCCCACACCTTCTTGGTTATTCCAGCTCCTGGACAGAATCTACTGCTTTGATTTGGACGTGGCGGCAGGTACGGACAATGCGAAGTGTGAAAGGTTTTTCACTGAAGCAGATGATGGCTTGGCTCAGCGTTGGACAGGGAGGGTTTGGATGAATCCACCATACGGGGATGAAATCTCGGCTTGGGTCAAAAAAGCATACGACTCGGTTCGCCTCATGGATGCCGTTGTGGTTGTTGGACTCCTGCCTGTTCGGACAAGTTCAGGTTGGTGGCATGAATATATTGAAGGCAAGGCCCGGATTGAATATGTCCGTGGGAGGCTTCGATTTGACGGCAACGAACATGATGCCCCGTTTGCCAGCTGCGTTGCGGTTTGGATGCCGGAGTTGTCAAAAAGAAGGGCCGAGTTTATGGGCATTTCAACTGCGGCGAAAGCTTATGTGCCGGATGTAAAAAGCCATTGCGCTCTGGACAGAATCAAGGTGAAAAAATGAAGGTAACAACTATGGTTATGACAAGCTCAGGGGTGGTTGAGAAGGTTGTTGAAGACTGCGAGACAAAAGAAGAATACGAAATGGTTCGCGCTCATTTTGAGCATCACATGGAAAATTGTATTGGATGTAAAGAATGCCGGGAATTCCAGCCGGACTTTTGAAAGGAACTGAAATGATGAAAGAATTTGAAAAGAAGCTGATTAAGTCATTGGGTGGGCAAACCAGAGTAAACCCTGATGGAGAGAAAGAACCAAAAGAAGTCTGGATTGAGATTGACGCAGCAGGGCATGTTTATATTATGAAAAGCTGGGGGAGGTTCAACCCATGCGCGGCTTCGTTTGTGTGCCCGAAAGACTGGGAAATGTGGAATGAAGCGATTGACCTGATCAAGAGATCCGTCAGGCTTTATCGGGAGGGATAATGTCAGCGAAAATCAAACTCCGTGATTACCAGATTGAAGCCATTAACCAATCAAGACAACTGATCAAGCGTGGCATCAAGAAGATCGTTCTTGTCCTTCCAACCGGGGCCGGGAAAACAACGATTGCCGCCGAGATCATCCGCTCGGCGAAAGAGAAAAAATCAAAGATCGCATTCCTAGCCCACCGAAAAGAGCTTATTGATCAGGCCAGCGGGCGACTTGATGATATGGGCGTTGATCATGGAATCTGCAAAGCCCAACACAGAAGGACAGATCCAAAAAAGGTGGTTCAGGTCGCGAGCGTTCAAAGCCTTGTGAACAGGACAAGGCTCTATGACTTTGACATCATCTTTATTGATGAATGCCACCGTGCCAATGCCGGGACATACAAAAAGATCCTTGAGTCCTATCCTTCCTCCGTGGTCATTGGATTGACGGCGACCCCGTACCGTTCTGACGGTCAGGGGCTTGGTGATGTTTTTGATGAAATGCTGGTTGTTAAAACTATGCGTGAGCTTGTGGATGAGGGGCATCTTATCAGGCCACGATACTTCAGCCGCTCTTTGGATCTGTCAGACATCAAGACAAGGGGATCTGACTTCGACCAGTCCTCAGTGGGTGATAAGCTGTCAAAGCCATCATTCACTGGTGACCTGGTTGCCGAGTGGATGCGATCTGCCAAGGGAAGAACAACGGTCGGGTTTGCCTCAAATGTAGCCCATTCCAAGGCATGCGTTCAGGCGTTCGTTGATGCTGGAATTTCAGCGGAACATCTTGATGCAAACATTGACGACCAAGAAAGAGAGGCGATTCTGGGTAGGCTGGCATCGGGAGAAACAACGGTTGTCTTCAATGTTGGGATCTTATCCGAAGGTTGGGATCTTCCTAAAACATCCTGCTGTATTGTTGCCACCCTCACGTTGAGCAGAATGAAGTGGATGCAAATGGCCGGGCGTGTTCTTCGACCATCACCGGGCAAAGAAGATGCAATTATCATCGACCACTACGGGAACTGCTTCATTCACGGCCCTGTGGAGGCAGATGTTTCTCTTTCCCTTCATGGCACCGAGAAGGTCACAAAGAAGAAGGCAGAGGACAACATCAAGGCCGCCAAGGTTTGCAAGTCCTGTTTTGCCCCAAATTCTTCGGATGCATCGCACTGCCAAGTATGCGGGGCTCTGCTGTCAACGCCGAAAAAGTTTTCTGTATCCTCTCATGGTGAGCTGGAAGAGGTTGGAAGTATCCTGCCATCTTCTATCCTTGTTGAGGTTGTTGAGCATAATGCAGATCATCATATGTTTTTGATTGATGGGAAAAAGATTCAGAAAGTTCCCGCAAAAAACTATAAAATAGGAAGTTGGCGAATGCTCTCTTATGTCGGGGGCGGCTTCTATCACCATTCTGGCGGCGTTAGGGTAAAGTGGCGCGGCCCGATTTCCTATCTTTCTTCACTTGGCAAAGAAGCCGCAACCAACAGCAAAATGAGGGCGCATTTTGACAGCCTCAAGAAAGTGGCTGAGTCCAAGGGATACAAGCCAGCGTGGGCCAGTGTGAAAATGAATCATGCCTACGGTATTTTCAAGATATAAAGGCGGCATGATATGAGAGGCAAAAAGAACTGGCCCGATTTTGGGAAATCAGGAACACAGATCACCAAGGAAATTATGAACGCTGTGGCGTCTGAGTTTGGTCATGATGCTGTTGTGTTCAGGAACAATGTTGGAACCTGGAGTGATGGGAAAAACTTTGTTCGCTATGGCCTTGCGCCTGGAAGCCCTGATATTGTTTTAATCCTCCGTGGTTCCGTTTTTGTTGGTATTGAAGTCAAGTCTCTGAGGGATCGCGAGAGTGATGCACAAAAAAATTGGGCTTCAATGTGCCACCGCCTTTCCATTAAGCATGTTGTTGCTCAGGGAACGAGCGAGCTTTCAGCCTGTGAGGTTGCCATGAGATACGTTCGAGACATTGAGAGTGGGGCAGAATGATATTCACTATTTTTGAAAAGATGACCAAACCAAAGGGCCGCTTTATTGATCGTTCTCTTGAGGGGCTTGCAGACTTTTTTCGGGAAAACATTGTTGGCTTCTCCAAGAAGAGTCAGCTAAAGCAGTTTTCTCCATTCAAGTATGCCAATGACTATCGAAGTTCAAGCACAGCAATATCGGCATCATCCATTGTGTTTGATGTGGACAATGACAAGAGGATTCACCGGCAAGCTCCGGGAGGTGTAGAGACAATTACCCTTCGATCTGATCCATACCTTTGCATTGATGAGGCTCAGGCTTTAATTGAGATGTGCGGATGTGAGGCTTTGATTTACACAACACCAAGCCACCACGAAGATCACAACAAGTTCAGAATCGTCGTTTCTCTAAGCAGGGAAATAACAGTAGATGAATATGAAGAGTGTGCTTATTCTTTTCTGGCAAAGTCTGGTCTTGATATTTACAGTGATGCAATAGACTCCTGCTTCAGGAATGTTTCACAGGCATACTACATTCCGGCCAGAAGGCTTGGATCGAAGCAGAACCCAGACATCATTCACGTTGAAGGCAAGCCGTTTTTTGTCGCAAAGGCCACCGAGACAAAGAAAATATCTGATCTGATTGTAAGCGCCAACAATGATATGGCCATTGAGGATGATTGGTGGAAGCAGTTTAATGGGGATTTGTCGACTCTCGATATTCTGTCTCTACTGGATGTTCGGGGCTTGAGGTATGGAGACAAGCAACCATCGGGCGCGATTCCTTGCGACTGTCCTTTCGATGGCAGACACAAGATGAAAGCCTATGTGATTCTTCCCGGAGAAGGAAAGGGCTCTGGCAAGTGGCCCATCATCAAATGCTCAACTGAGCGTTGTTCCCACAACGGCCTAAAGGATTTTCTTATTTCATGCGGGGTTCACACGGTTGACTCTTATTGTGCTAAGGAATGGAAGAGGGACATTACACAGGCAAAGACCGCCGCCCATGTTGCGAAGATGCATGATCCATCGGCAGTGTCTCAGATAAACAAAGACGGTGAGTACAAGATGCACACCGCCGACATCTCGGCCATGATCGACAAGAAGCACAAGATCATAAGAGCAGACAACGGCTCAATCTTTGAGTATAACGGCTCAATCTGGGAGAAGATAAACAAGGAACGTATCAGGTCATACGCCCAGCAATACGACTCATACTATCATTCAACAAAAGGCAGAAGGGAAGAGGCCACAGACTTTCTTCTAAACATGGTTCATCGGTCTTTGATCCCTTGGAACTCGATTGAGAAGTGGGAGGTCGCCTTCAGAAACGGCGTATACAACATTCTTTCTGGTGACTTTCGTCCGCATGAACCGGACATGTTTTTGAACACGGTCATTCCCCATGATTTTGCTCCTTCAAACAACACTGCAGAAACCTTTGATTCCTGCCTTAACGTCTGGTTTGCTGGCGAATACCTTGAGGAAAAAAAGCAAAGCCTTCAGGAGTATTTTGGATACGTTTTGATGCAGGAGGCCAAGTACAAGAAGGCTCTTGTTCTGTATGGATCCCCTGACTCTGGAAAGTCCTTGGTTCTTCAGCTTCTTCAGTTTATCGTTGGCGCAAACAATGTTTGTCACATTGGTGTAGATCGGATGAATGAGCCAAGGGATCTTGCGGCGATTTTCGGGAAGAAGTTGAACGCCATATCTGAGGTTGGGAGTGCCTGCCGGATTAACGAGAAGGGGTTTAAGCAGCTTGTTTCCTGCGAAGACTCCATCCAGATTCGCTTTCTTTGGGAAGAGGCCATGAGCTATACGCCAATATGCAAGCATGTCATCTGCGGGAACACGCTTCCTGACTTTAATGACAAGTCCGGCGCAATCCTGAATCGCATTCTGATTCTTAAGTTTCCAAATCAGATCTCAAGAAAGAGGCAGGATCCAAATCTTTTTGTTAGGCTATCTACGGAAGTCAACGGCATCATCTCATGGGCACTTGAAGGCGCAAAGCGCCTTATCAGCAACAACGGAATTTTTACAGAATGCGCCGAAAGCGAGTCCACCAAAAACGAATATGGCCAGAGCCAGAACGTCCTTTATGACTTCATTGAGGACAACTACAACATAACCAGAAACAAGCATGACATGGTTAAGTTTGAGGCCATGTATGGAAGGTTTTTGAAGTATATGAAGAAGAGCGTTGAAAGGAACATTCTGACCAGGGCGCTTTTCGATCTTGGGATTGAGACAAAGAAGATGCAGCATGAGGGCTATCGCGGTCGATGGGTTATAGGCATTCAGCCTGTAAGCAAATCAGACAAGACTGACGATATGGAAATCGAATCGTACAGCTCTTCTTCAAACTTTGGGATTATCTGATGAAAACAGCTCTTGTAACATCCGTACTCGGATCCGCCGCCTTTCTGCGAAAGAACGTGTCTGAAGGCGTTCACGTCTGCCAGTTCGGTATATCGCCAATCTATGTGACGGTCAAGGATCTGAAGTATTGGTTTCTTCCTGAGGGCTACAACTCTTTTCTTCTTTCCTCCATGTGGATGTTTGGCGAGTTCCCAATGGAAAGGATCATTTTGTGCAAAACCGCTCGTGATGCTGTTGATATTTTGATGAAAAAGGGCTATGAAGAGGTCATAGTTCAGAGTATGAAAGGAATGGAAAATGAAGGGTTATGAAACAGACGTAACCGTCGAGTGCCAGAAGTTCACGGTTGAACTTCTGATCAACGACACAATGGATGACTATGATGTGTCTTCGATTCGCCATGAGTGCGGATCTGATCTGATGTGCATTGCGACAACAAACCTTGGACAGAAAATCGAACAAGCGGCATACGACAATGCCCGTAATGAAGGAGTGCTGAGAAAATGGCGAGCTTAAACAAAATCATGTTGATGGGTAACCTGACAAAAGATCCTGAGATAAGGGTTTCTCAGGGCGGGACAACGATCTGCAACTTTGATATCGCGGTGAACGATCCTGTCAAGAAGGATGCAGGGCCGCTGTATATCAGAATCGTTTCTTTCGCAAAGCAGGCCGAGTCTTGCGGCCAGTTTTTAAAGAAGGGAAGCCCCGTATTCGTCGAGGGAAGACTTCAGATTGCCAGGTGGGAGACTGAAGCCGGACAGAATGCAAGCCGCCCGGAGGTCATTGCAAACTTCGTTCAGTTCTTGTCAAACGGCAAGAAGACCGAGAGTGATGCATGGGACAACGCCCTTGGAGAGGACGAAAGGTCCGCAATGAAGAAGGTCGATGATCTGACAGACGATGACTGTGATGAGCTTCCTTTTTAACCATTTCCAGCGCAAGGCCGCATCTGTTGATTGCAGGTGTGGCCTGAAGGCGGAAGTTGTAGAGATTCTTCCTGGCATCTGGCATGTTGTTTGTCAGTGTGGGAAGGTAACCAAAGAATGTGCGTCAGAAAATGACGCGAGAAAGGAATGGATGAAATGAGCATTAAGAGCAACACCGGGATCGGGAACACAGGTAACAACAACTCCGGCTTCGGTAACACAGGCGATTTCAACTCCGGAGCCTGGAACACCGGGATCGGGAACACCGGGAACGGCAACACCGGGAACAACAACTCCGGCTACGGTAACACAGGCGATTTCAACTCCGGAGCTTGGAACACCGGGAACTTCAACACCGGCAACTGGGATGAGTTTCGGCTGTTTGACAAAAAAGCATTACGGAAAGAATGGGAATCCGCTGATAAGCCTAGATTTATTTTCAAGGTAGACCCGACAGAAACGGATGGCGACATGAAAGCCGCATGGAAGAAGGCGTTTGAGTCTGCAACTGAAGAAGATATTCAACTCCTTCTGAATCTTCCGAAGTTCAGCAAGAAGGTTTTCAAGGCTATCACTGGGATTGATTTGAAGGGGGTCAAGAAGAAATGAAGAAAACAAAACTGATAGCACTTGCCATCGCCGCAAGCTTTCCCGGCAATGCGTCATGCCCTGGCGTTGTTGCCGAGCAGATCGGAGGGCGGGAATGAGTGTCGTGCTTTATAACGACAACGAATCTTTCTCGGCAGAATGGATGCGAGAGCTAACCAAAGCCGGAGGGCTTTCCTCCGGAGACATATCCGAGGACTCCATTAAATCACTGAAAGCGGAAACACTGAAAAACTACAAAAGGGTTCACCTTTTTGCTGGAATCGGTGGATGGGAATACGCCCTGCAATTGGCAGGATGGCCGGAAGATTGGCCAGTGTGGACAGGATCATGCCCGTGTCAACCGTTCAGCGGTGCCGGGAGGGGAAAGGGGATTGAAGATGAAAGACACCTCTGGCCGGAAATGTTCAGGCTTATCAAAGGGTGTAAGCCTCCAGTCATTTTTGGAGAACAGGTTGCAAGCCCTGCCGGAATCGACTGGATGCAGTCTGTACAAGCTGACCTTGAAGGAGCGGGTTACGAAGTTGGGAAACTCGATCTATGCGCTGCGGGCCTTGGTGCCCCGCACATCAGGCAAAGAATTTTCTGGGTGGCCCACCGCATCGGCGCGGGACTGGAAAGACTCACCTGGGATGGCAATAGAAGCGACAAATCCAGACGGGACCAAGAGGATGAGACTGGATCAGCTGCCGAGAGCTGCGTCAATGGCAGGCTGGATGGCACTTACGGCCAGTGTTTCCCCACAGCCGGAAACCACTCAGGTCGCTGGCCCAATGCGACTCAAGGCTTCTGGTCAGATTCAGACTGGCTCTTCTGCCGAGATGGAAGGTGGCGGCCTGTTGAACCCGGAACATTCACGATGGCTCATGGGGTATCCAATCGAGTGGGGAAGTTGCGCGGATATGGTAACGCTATCGTCCCGCAGGTCGCGGCGTGGTTCATCAAACAAACAATAAGCTGGATCAAGGGCGAAGATGCCGAGCAGATCGGAGGGCGGGAATGAACCCCCTAAAAATCTGTGTAATGAAAAGAACCCCCCAGCAGCAGGTTGAAGCCGAGCAGGAAGCGCTCAGGCTTGCCGACCACTGGGGTTTTGAAAACAAGCAAAAGTCTTTTTTCCTGAGCCTGATTATCGCAAACGTAAATCACCTCAAGGCCGCCAGGATCACAAAGGAGCGTGTGAAATGATTCCAACAAACAACAGAGCAAAACACACAACAAACAAAACAAAGCCATCAATTAGAACAACTGCTGCCATCAAAAGCAAGCGACAACTTGAAGATGCGCTCCGCAGCGGATCCTTTTACATTGAGGACAATCAAGACGAAAAACACTATGATGTTCATATCGGAAAAACCAAGACTGGCGTTGTTGAGCTGATTGGTTCAATCCCATACCCCATTGAGGATGAGATTGTTGTTCAAACGTCTGGCATGGAGGGCGAAGATCCAGAACTGTCAATGATGAAGGCTGGCGTTCTTGCCGTGTTCAGAGAGCTTATTCAGAAGAAAAAAATGGGCGCTGGTATGTGGGGATGCCTGTCCCCACAAATGGCCTACGCCGCCATCAACTTTAATCCAGACATTGTTTCACGAGAATACGTTTAAGTGGATCTGGTTTTTTTGGAGGATCACAATGTCTGTGTTTTATGGTATTTGCGCTCACTGTTGCCTTCCGCTCAAGTCCAAAAAAAAGAGTGACTTTTGCCGAGAGTGCAGCAGGAAAAGCGCAAAACAAAGAATGCAAGAGAACATAAAGGAATCAAAAGAACTGCCAGAGAGGGATAAAGACGAAGGGTTTAGCGATATTCGCACCGCAAATGTGGCCAAGCGTTGCAAGGTTATTGACGACAACGGCTCAATCACAATTGCCCTGATTAGCCTGTTTGGTGGAAGAAATCAAGTAAAGCGAGTTGTCACTGAAATTGTTTCAGGTGACTTTGATGTGGCAAAGCAGATTGCGATTGTTGCATCAAAAAAGCTTCATTCAATGAAAGCAATCGAAGCGTTCAAATTAAGCATTGCTGAAGTCTTAGGAGATGAGGAATGAACTATTCAAATCAAGCCAAGCGTTTTGTAAACGGACTTAGGGATACGATCAAAGGCACACCACATGAGCCCCTGGGGATGGTGATTCTTTCTCAGTGGATCTTTGAGTCTGGTCATTTCAGATCAAAGCTCTGCACAGATATGAATAACCCTGGTGGCATTCAGTGGAGATCGGGATGCCCAGTCAATGCGATTGCGGCGGACTATACAGACTGGGAGGGCAAGACAAGAAGGCACTTCAAGCTGGTAAGGCCAGAAGACTTTGCCGGTCTTTATCTGTGGTTCATTTCCGGCTCTGGTCGATTCAGCAATGACAACAACCCCTATCTTCCGGCGCTGAACTATGTTGAGGAAACACCAAACAATGAGATCAAGCCTGAGGTGTGGCTCAGAATGCTTGCCGTCCCATATGTTGCGTCGATTGACGGAATCAAGCGCGAAAACTACGAGACAAAAAAAGGTTATGATGATGCCGTTGATGATCTTTACACCAAAAAGATCATTGAAATTTCAAAGCGTGAGGCCACAAGGGATCTTTTTGATTACAAGTGGCTGAAGAATACTGCAAACTTTTTTCACAAGAAAGAAGCCGAGATTCAGGTTCCAAAACAACAGGCACAGGAAGATTGGCCGGAGTGGTTGCTTGGGCCAAGAGGGGAAGTAAAAGCGTGATTGTACATTTGATTGGTTGCCCCGGTGTTGGCAAAAGCACTTTGGCAGAAGAGCTTGCAAGAAGAACAGGATTTTACCTGATCCGGGAAGAGTTTTCAGATAACCCGTTTTTATCTGAATCGTGGAATGCGATTATGGACAGAAGAAAAGACCCCGTGATCGCATACTCGCAGTTCTGGTTTATGGGGCAATACTCAAGGGTTTTGAGGATGGCCCCAAAAGATTGCATTATTGATGCAGGCGCGATGATGGGACTCACCTACACCAGGGCACTTGCAAAGCTCGGCCTGCTTGATGGTGACGTTTTCAAGACTCTGGAATCAAACTATCTTCCCCTGATTCAGCCGGGCAAGAAGTTTGGCCTGGTCACTGACGTTGATACGATCATTGATCGCATTCATTCCCGCAATCGCGGCTTTGAAAACAGCAATCAGAAAATGCTGAAAGAGTATTTGCTTGCGGTCAGCGATTGCATATATGAAGGCGGGGCAACTCAGGTGATTGCAGACCTTAGGCCGGATCTGATTGCTGATCGTGTCATGAAGGAGCTGTTATGATTTCAAGAATCAAGAAAATCTGGCAAGGTGTTTGTGATATCCTTGAGGGGCCAAAAGAAGCGGGGATTTTAGAGCCAGAGGACTGCCAATATTGGGATGGATGGCCGCCCTATTGGAGAATGTCTCCGCTGCAAAAGCCTGGCGAAAAAAAGCCCACACCCAAAGGCGTTCTGTATATTGTTTATCCAAGGTTTACAGAAAGCAGGCGAAGAATTCCGGTTTTTTCAGACAAACTTGACGTGTTCTGACAAACGGGCTCGGTCTTCTTGGCCGGTCCTTTCTTCATTATGATGGGCGAAGTTATTAAGATAGCGCCATACTTCAACCAAAGGCCGGTTCTAACGGATGTGTTTGATGGGGAAACTGCCGTAATTATTGGCTCTTCCCTCTATGCCAAGCGCGAAGCCTTTGAGTGCATTGAGAAGGAAAAGAATCCTCATATTGTTGGCATAAATGACTCACCTCTGATAACGGGCATTCGCCCGGATCACTGGATGTCTCTTCACGGCGACAGGATTCCTGCCTGGCTGAACATGTTTGAGGCTATGTACAAGAGCCCTGTTGTGAACAACTGCATTACCCACTCAACAAACTATTCACAATTTGTTGATACATTGTGGATGCTTTCCAGTCTTGGCGGTGGATCTGTTGGACTGGCCGTAATTGCCTGCGCATACATGGGATACAAAAGGATCATCCTTTGTGGTTGTCCTATGGACGACACACCAAGGGCAACAAATTACCTTATTGGCTGTGAGCATAGCCACCAGAAATACACTGATTGTCTATCGTTTTTCTTTTCGCATAGAGAGGCCATAAAGTCACTTGGTGTCCGAAGCATGTCAGGCAAGACGGCCAAGATATTCGGCCGCCCCTGGTAGGCCGGAACTTGCCGGGGAACTTGCCCGGAGCTATTTCTTCTTCTTCATGGTGTCTTTCTTGTGATATTCCTTTGCGACCTTCTGAGGAATGCCCGCCTTCTTTGCAAACTTTGGGTTATTTGCAGCTGCGGCCATAAACTTCTTCTGCTTGTCTGATTTGCTTGGCATTTTGTCTCCCTGGCAAACAAAAAAACCGCCAGAACCATTCCAGCGGTATTTTCTTCGAATCACCTTGAACTCATCGAACTTGTATTGTAACATATGAAAAGGCGAGAAGTTAGCACTCAAGCCCCTCTGTCGGTTCAGGGGGGTTTTTTCTTTCCCCATCAAAATCGAATTGAGTACCGGGCTTGCCACTCCGGTCTCCCGTCCCCCACCCTGGCGCTCACTGTCCAAGGCCCCCGGTCATAACCAAGTTCAAGTTTTTTCCAATCCTCAAGAGATATTGTCAGGCTGTTTTTTCTGATGCTTTTTTTTTCGCAACAGCGGACTCAATCAAATCATCTGCATGGCTGAGGATCTTTTGTGGTGCATCCTTGAGGGCTGAATGAAGCTTTGTCAGGGCGTGTTCCTTTGCTTTTGCCTGAGCTTCTTTCAGATTGCGCTGAAGTTTTTCATTGCTTGGATCTTTTTCCAGATCCTTTTTTGCACTGTCAACGAAAATCTGTCCTGCGCTCAAGACAAGCTCAAGTGCGTATTGTGCCGCCTGCTGAAGGTGCTTGTTCTCAATCTCTTTGATTTCGCTTTGGGCTTTTGCTCTGAGCCATCCGAATACGGCATGAGCGACCGCACCAAGAATGGCCACCGCTGCGGATGCCAACGCTTCATTGATTTCCATTTTTCAACCTCGACTTTTCCTCAATGACCCCGATGCGTTCTTCAACTCTTGTGATTCTAATATCGTGGCTATGAAGCGCCTGCACCGCGAACTTGTTCAGGTTCTTGATTTCCTCTGACAGGCTTTTGACACTGCCTGAGATTTGATTCAGGTTCCACATTCCAATGGCAACCAAAATCGCCCATAGCATGTTGATCATGTTTGTCTTGCTGAATGCATCACTCATTGTGTCTTGTCCTGGTTTAAGCATTATACAGTAAAGGTGTGTTTGGGTGTGTTAGCAGTCTTCAGCGCCCTCAAATTCTGGCAGGGTTTTGATGTACTGGTAGGCTTGTTCGGATGTAATGGAGTAATTCGATTCTAATTTTATCGGAAGCATTGATACAGGTTTTTTTGTAGCCGCCACGTCCTGATTCAAGTAGGAGCAAATCAATATAATCACTGACTGATCCTTTTTTGAAAACGAAACTGATTCAATCCGGTGATATGTTGCAACAACACCAAAATCTGTGCTTTTGTCTAAAAATAAGGCCATGTAAAAACTCCTATCACGTGTAAGACTGATAAATTGGTAGATATCCAACAAGAGAATTCGTGGAATCGTAGATGGGCATGACTTGGATCACGGTTGAAACAGACGAAGCTGAATTCCTGCCATCTGAAAGAATCGAGCCATCGTTTCGGACTGCAAACAATGTTGAGCCGTCATTTTTTTTATATCCGCCGACGAGAAGGTTTGTGCTGCTTCCACCTGTTTGTTGTGCATAAATTCCAAAGTCTTCGCGCACAAATTTTGAATAAGATGCTACTCCATCGGTGTAAGCAAACTTTAGCTCATCCATAATCATGGGATTCGGAAGCCGCGATTCAGGCCCAACAGTAACCGTGTTGCTTTTCGAGGTGGCAAAAAGACCAGATGGCAGAGTTGAAAAATTTAAGCCCGTGAGAGATGTAATGAAGATTAAGCAATCTGAAATTGTGTTTCCGCCGGAATTCAGCAAATTAAAGACTGCTGTTGAGGCTAAGCCTCCGATGTCAATGTAGATTTTGCATGACTCCGTTTCTCCCGAAAGACCAGAAGATCCAGCAGTTGTTCCACCGACCTGGACTTTGTAGTCGCATTCGCCAATGTCCCCATATGTAGAGATGATCGAATTTTTTGCGTAGGCGCAAAAGAGCCCGTCAACTGTTGAATCGCTTGAGCTCCATGAACCGCCCGATGGATTAAGCCGCCTCTGGGAGGCTGTCTTTGTTGTGACGATGTTTACATCCATCACCATTCCGTGGGCACGGCCAATCAATGCTGACCTCTGGCAGTTCACAGCGATACCCTTCATCGTAAGGCCCATCGTCATCGAAGTACTCAGTGATGCACCAGATTCTCCTGCGCTAAACAAGAAGCCAACGTAACAATCTTCTGCCACGCCATGAATGTCGATCGCATGGCGCTTTGTCGCAAAATTTGGCAGATCAACCTCAACACCGAACCCATAGACGCAACCTTTTACGAAAAAGTTTTTTACAACAAGTGTGCCTACTTCTGTCGATGGGGTTCCTGTCTGGATTGTGAATCCCTTACCTCCATCCAGATAGGTTGTTTTGTCAACATACGGAAGGTCTTCAGCCCAGATGTTTTCAAATGTGATATTGTCAAAACCGCCAACAACAGAAACTGCGTTTGAGCCAGCGCCAGAAGATCCGCTCAAAGTTGCCTTAATTTTCAAACTTCTGAAATGGAGATTTTTACACTCATACACATTAATAACGTCAGCGCCAGCCGAGGATTCAGACATCAGGATTGTGTTTGGCCCCTCACCATGAATAACAATGTTTTTGCAGTCAAGAAGGGATGAGGCGGGGAATTCGGGGTTTTTGAATGGCATGTTTTGTGAACCTGAACTATATACGCCTGCGGGGAAATACAGGCTCTTCCCATTCGCTACACAAAAATCCCAAGCCTTTTTGATTATTGCATATTCGTCAGATCCATCCCCAACAGCGCCAAAATCCTTTACCGAAACAGTCTCAGTAAGCTTCTCCTGTAGATTCCTAGGAACGGCATCTGTAGCATCAGCAGTATGCTCAAGGAATTGAGACTTCCATTGCTCAATGATCTCAGTTGTTCCACCGACACCGATTCTCTTTTCGGTCAGGTCATAAAATGGCTCAGCCTCAATCGGAGGGTTTGCTGCGATCTGTGCCGTAGTTCCACGGCGCAGCCTGACCTGCGTTGTTCTTGCGTAGCTGATTGGATCATTTGCCATCGCTTGTCTCCTTATGGGATTGTGCTTGTGCCATTATACAGTAAGGTGTGTTTGGTGGCTTGTTCTAACAATAGCCGTGTTTTGCGATTAGTCAAAAATCATGAAGATGCTTCATAAAAACCAAAACCAGTTATACTCCAAGCTCCAACCGGAAGCGCAGCCTCTGTTATTAATGTTGAAGAAAGTCCAGTCCCAAACTGACTCAAAAAAGCACCATTTGATGAAGAAGGTATGTTTATTAAAATTTGGGTGTTACCTGCACTGAGCGTGGTTTGGGCAATAGAGGCTATTGAAGCTGAGCCGGTAAACCCGCCAGATGTTGCTGATGAAACAGGAAGAGAAATCTGAAGACCCCCGCTAAGGGTTCCAGGCCCACTTATAATGATTCTAAAACCAAAAAAAACATATCTGTTGATTTTTAAGTAATGACCAACCTGTTCAATGTATCCAGCAGGGGATCCAGATGTTGCAATAATTTGTGGAGAATAGGTTAAAACATCTAAAAAATTAAATTGATTTAATCCACCAAGAGTAAAGCCATTTGGAAGTTTACCGCCAAGGAAATTATTACTTAAATTGTCTTTGACTCCAAAAATCATAGTATTGGTGCCATTGTCTGTTATGTTCTGGCTTTGACAGCCAGAGATAAGCGTATTTACAGCGCCAGAATTAATATCAACAGCAGGAACAAAACCCCCAAAGAATCTCGTATTTGTTGCACCACTCCGAACAATCCCAATGCTTCCTGAATTTTGCTTTACATCATAAAATGTTATTCTTCCACCAGAAATATCTATTGATCTAGTTGAGTTTAGCTCAAAATAAATTCCATAAAAACAATCACCCTCAGCACCTGAGTCGGCAAGGAGTCCGATCTCATTTCCCTCTGAAGTTCCTCCGAAAAAATTATTCTCAAGACTTTTTTTGAGATAGATTCCTGTCTTTACGCCCTCTATTATCGGATTGATAAATGTGTTTGCGGCCGACTGTTCTCCTGGGTTTCTTTCATCAAGAACAATCCCGTAATCAGGCTGTTTAACAAATGCCTGAATATCCGAAGAACACACAACTCGAATTTCATTCAGAACATTCCAAATAAGCATTATTCCTGTTGTGCAGTCACGAACCTCTACGTCTATTTTTGATCGAACAATACCCCTTGAATATAGTGCGTTTGTGCAGTTTGCGTTTCCTTGGATCGTAACCCCTGAAAGCTCAACCATTTGAAACTTCAACGAAGATCCGGCATCCATTTCAATGGCGTTTCCTGTCCCCGTAAAAAGAATTGTTACCTTGCCATTTCCTCTGATTCTTGTGTAGTTTTCTGAAATAATGCTTTTTGTTGTGGCTATCTTATAGGTTCCGGGTGGAATGGTTACAGTTTTACCCTGTGATGCTGCAATGAATTTATCAAAAGCATCATCACAAAATTCAACACCCGTTGGATCTGCACCAAAATCTAAAAGAGATTTGTTTTCTTCTGTCAGCTTCTCCTGTAGATTCCGCGCAACAGCATCAGTGGCATCTGCGGTATGCTCAAGGAATTGAGACTTCCATTGCTGGACAATCCCATCAGATCCGCCACCAATACCCATTCTTTGCTCTGTTGCGTCATAAAACGGCTCGGCTTCAACAGGTGGGTTCGCGGCGATTTGTGCGGTGGTTCCACGGCGCAGCCTGACTTGTGTCGTTCTTGCAAAGTTAATGGGATCAATCGCCATCGCGGTTCTCCTTAGAAAATGCCAAAATCAATAAAATCGGTTTCGTCTTCTGTGAAAAGGCCAAGGTTTGCATAGAGGTATGGGTCGCAGTTGAACCAGCCAAGATCCGCATAGCCCACAATGCTCAAATCAAGAAACGCAGCAAGTTGGGGAATCGTTATGAGGTCTGGCTCGCCATCACAGCCAAAGTAGATCATCTTCTGGCATCTGTCGTTGGCGGTGCCAAGCGTTACATCAAAGTCATCATCAGCGCGAAGGTTTCGGACAGTCCGATTTGTGCTGTCGATGTTGATTGACGAAGAGCCAAATCCATAGACGCCATTCTGCGTCCACTGAAGCACCATGTTTGAGTCATAGACTTCATAATCAGCCGGGCCGGAGAACCAGATATCTGCCCCACCCTCACCATCCAGAACAATTGGATTGGGGTTTGGGGTAGTCAGAAAGGAATTGGAATAGGTTGTTTTGAGTGTGGACTTTGAGCCCGCCTCAAGAACCTTAACAAATCCACCTGCAAGCGGGTTCCCGTTTGGCCTGTAAAACTTTGGCTTAACGTATATGGTCATAACACCTCAATATAACATAACACGATATAACTTTATCGCATTCTTCCGTAAAATTGCTTATCTACTTCTCTATCGCATTCTTCCGTAAAATTGTTTCCACCACTTCTCGCCATCCAGGACAACCTTACGATCCACAGGATTCAGGTCAGAAAGGAATCTTCCCTTTGATACCCCAGTGCCCCTAAGTCCAGAAAAAGGATCGGTGGTCTTCATGTCGTAACGCAGAGACTTTTTCTTCCCTCCCTGCTCAATAAACTCCTGAAGCCACCTGTCCGCAGACTTCTTGTCTCCATACTGGATTGATTTGCGGTACATGTACTTGGCATAGTCTCGTGGGCTTCTTTCAATATCAAAGCTCAAGACGCTCATGCCGTTTTTCTTCCTGATGTCGTTGACAAGCTTTTGTGTGTACCGATATGACGCTTCACCGGGACTTACATAGCGAACCCTTGGAAGCATAGAAATAACTTCGCCTGCACCCCTCTTTGGCTTTCCTGTAACCCACTGGTAAGTTCCTCCAAGCCCCATCATATTTGCAACAGCCTGATCCCTCTCAATCGGAATCGGATTGAAGATGTCAGGGAAGTAAGCCTGTCCTGTCACAACGCTTGTCATCTGAAGAGGCCCGGTCATAGAACCAAGCATCTTCTTTGCACCCATAATAGGAGCATCCACCACAACATCCACAGGAGACCTTTGGCCGCTTACAACCGAACCAACCTTATAAGGGTTCTCAATTCCAATCCAAGAGAGGAAGTCAAAGAAAGTATCAGCATATGAGACGGTTGGAATATATCCGGTTTCTGGATCCTTCTTCCCAATAGGAATCACCAAGGGGCCGCCGCGATCTGACATAGAGTCCATGATTTCCTCAACCTCATCCGGGAAGGCAACAGCAGCAGCACCAATAAGAAGCATGGCCGGAGCAGCAGCCATCGCAGCATTCTTTGAGATGTTCAACGATGCTCTATATAGCCACTCATAACGCTCACTAGGATTCTTGAAGTTTCCGTCAAAGCCTTCAGGAAGAGCGCGAATAGCAGCGTTTCTGAAGAAGTTGAAATAGGCGGTATTGTTTGTCTCAATAAAGCCATAGAACCAAACCAGGGTGTTCCGCATTGCAAGGCCATTCTCGGAAAGGTTCCCATAGTCACCAATCGCATCGCGGGCGATCCTTGCAGCATACGCCTCATTACCAAGACGCTTAACGCCTTCGCGAATATACTCTGGCGTCACCCCCTCAAGGTACTCGCCCTCGTTTGCCTTCTCAAGAACATAGTCATAAACTACTAGGCGCTGAAAGTTTTCCCGGATCTGGTTGATCTTGGAAACAACGTCAGTGTATTTACCCATGTACTTGAAAGCCTTCTCAACCTTTGTAGCGTACTTGTCAAAATCGCTCTTAGGATCAACCCTGTTCAGGAAAGAATAGAGAAACTCATCGTTTCCAAAAATGTCCCGCAGCCCTTCGATATCACGCATGTACATGCCGCTATCCAGAACCCGGTAATAAAGAGCCGAGCTGCCGATTTCAGAAAACCTTCCGTCCGCAGTGTCTAACGCAACCTTCATCATGCGGGCGTTTCTCTCTGCATCAAAAACAGCCTTTGGGAAAAACACAGCAGCCTTATTAAAGTCTCCTAATGCGTTTACCCCAAAGTACCCTGAGAAGTTTTCAGGCGAAAACAAAAGCAAAAACCTTGAGAGAGAACCAATCCGATGAATAAGCTGCCCAATGCCAGCCTCAGGAATCTTCATCTTGTCGTATGGCTGGAAGTTGTTTAGGCCATCAGCCAAGTCCTCTGGAATAACCCAGTTGTTTGGAGCTGCAATCGCAAGAGCCTTTTTCAGGTCTTCGATCTTTACATTGTCCAATCCAGCAACCATAGCCTGATTCAACAAAAAGTCATTGGCCGTGGTTGTGTAGTACATGCTCAGATTCTGCGCCGGATTGTATTCCGTATACTCTGCAAGCCTTTTATCTCTCTCGGATGCCCTGTCTCCAAGGATCTGAACATTGTTCTTTGCGCCCTTAACAATGCTTCGGTGTGTGTTGAAGTTTTCACCCAAAACATCCCGCATGTAATTCTTTCTTTTTGAAATAGAAGAAAGAAGGCCGCGAGAAAGCATGCTTAAATTTTCGTTCCTGGACAAATACGAAGATCGAACAACAGTAGAAGCAATCGTAACAAAATTGCCCTTTCCAGAAAGGAAGTCATAGATTATGTCTTTTTCTATAACACCAGACTCAGCAGCCTCTATAGCAGCCAGTCTCCTTACTGTTTCGCGGTCATATGGAAGGCCATCGCTTTTTCTTTGATCCCGAATACCTGGCATGAGTGACTTAATGTACTCATTTGTTTCAAGGTACAAATTAACAAACCCTTCCTTGGTGTAGTCCTTGAGGGATGGGAAGCTCTCATAGATTGCCTCGGCCATCAATTCCGGCCTCAGCTTCTGAAACCCTGAAATGATAGTGGCGATAGACTTTGAAAACCTGGCCATAGGCATATCAGCAAGAAGCTCAGAAATATAGTCTTCATCAATGCCGGGGTTTTCCTTCTTGATCTGATCAATCTCAGCATCAATCGTCATTTCCTTGTTTAGTGCGTTGGCCTCAGCATTAAGCCTTTTTTTAACATCAAAGAACGAACCAATCTCATTCAGCCCCTGGTTGAAGTAGATTCTTGAGAATGCATCAATAAGATATTCACCCTCTGCTTCCATGTAGCTTGTCAGGTAAATATCGCTTTCGCTCTCTGTGCCCGTTCTTCCTTTTGCCGCACCCGACTTTACACGCTTGGCTGATTTACCGCTAATGCCTGCGCTCGTGTCCATGTACTTCAAAACAGCATGATGGAAATATCGTGGATCTCGAAGCGTTTCTGCGGGAATCAACTTCAAAGACCGAAGGGCATCAAAAACCTCAAGAACAACCTCATCACGCCTTGATACGGCCTGGCTGACATCAGGTGAGTTTTGAACCTGCAGCTCAAGAGAATCGAAATACCGGTTAAACTGCTCTTCAGATTCAAAGCCGTGACGGGTGTTCTCCCCAAACTTGGAGATAAGGCCAAGCTCAATGTCCTTCTTGATATCCCTGGTGTAGATGTACCTTGAGAAAAGATCGTATCTTTGTGTGTCATTCCCAAGTGGCTCAAGAATAAGCTTTAAGCGGTCGGTGCCAAGAGACACACCAACCTTGGAAGATTCTGTCATCCTTCTCAAAATATCATCTGCAATCGAATACTGGTTCCCAAGCATGTCAGACTTGGTTGTATCAATTCCAAACTGAGAAAGCCATGATGATTTGTTTGTGATTTTGCCGAGCCACTCCATAGAGGCGTTAAAAGCCCTCTCTACTGCTGTCAGCGAATCGTTTGGCGTCTTCTGCCCCTTGGTGTACCTTTCTTCAGCAGACTCTGGCATTTCTGTTCTGGATGGTTTTTCATTAAACGCCATCGCATAGAAGGTGTTGCCGACATTTGTTTGATCCCGGATCATGTCAATCAGAGCATCAATGTCATTTGTCGTGAAAGGGCTAACCCCAAACATCGACCGGAAGAAACGATTTAAGGCATTCTTGAACCTGCGATAAAGGCTTGGTGCAATCTTCTCAGACCGATATGAAAGCCACTCGATTGTCGCCTTCTCCAAGCCGTCTTTTGTGCTGGTGTCATAACCATAGTCGTTTGCAATGACTTCAATCTCAGCCCGATATGGGGCAGAATCAGACATCACCTGAACCATGAATGCATCATAGGCAGCAGTGCCAGCGCCAATTTTTTTGACAAGGTTGTCAAACCCCTTGTGCGAAAGCTCATGCACAAGGGTCATGTAGACATCTTTTGTGTCTGCCATGTTCTCGGAGACAATGTAGATTTTACCGTCTGGCCCAACCGCACCCTTCAGGTATTTACCCTTTGGCGTTTGAGGAAGGCCGTCTATGATGTTCTGAGGAAGATCAGAAACCTTTGCAACAACCTGAGCGGTAACATCAGATCCGGCTGTCTTGAGCATCTTGTTCACAATCTGCTGCGCCGTGGAAAGTGGAACCTCGCCAGGACTTACAACGCCAAACCTTGCTTCAATGGTTTCCGGCACAGACTCAGATCCGTTGATGGTGTTCTTGGAGACAGTAGTAAGGCGCCCCCAGTATGAACGGTCCTCTGTATAAAAAGCGCCAGCCGCTTCATTGAAGATTGCGCCCTTGAGTATTTCACGGGCCTTCTTGTCAGCTTTTCTTTTGCTGTCCTCTATGGCTAAAAGCGCAAAATTTGGTCCCCATATCTCATATCGGTAGTCTGGTGATGGCCGTCTACGTATTTCAAGATACCCCATGTTTTTGACGCCACGGAATGACATGGTTGCTGTGAGAACACCAAAATCGTCTTCCTTAATCATCACCCGGCGTGGCTTATCAATGGAGACCATATCGGACTTGTCTTTGTTCTGCTCCCGCTTTGCCTCAATCTCTTCAGACAAGCCAATCGTTGTGCCGCTTCTTGCAACCATTTCCTCATAAATCGGCAGAACATCAGGGTAAAAGTCCCGAATATAGTCAAGCTCGGTATATTGAGCAGCATCAACAGCGGCCTTCTGATCTTCCCTCATGCTGTCATAAACATCATTAAGCCTCTGTCCAAGGCTTTTGAAAATCAACGGCTCTGACGGAATACTGAAAGCTGGTCGCTCAGAAAGAGACGCTTTCCCATTCAGATATGCATCCATCAAGGAGTTGTCATAATGGGAAATGTACTCAAACTCCGTAATGTCGATATTGTCGAACTTGAACTTGCCTTCTTTAGCCAGCTCTTCCGCATTCAATCCAGTGACAAGACCTGAAACATCTTCCGGGCTCAAGATAGAATATGGCCGAAGGCCCTCCCCAGAGGAAACAGAAGAATAGTATTCTTCTTCGCTCATTTCCTCGTTCATGGAAACATACGTTTCTGACGTTATCACGTCTTCAACTATGGCCTCTGTTTGTGCCTCAATCGACGTGTTTGCTGGCTCAGCCTTGCCAAAAAAATCAAAAAGACTTTGCGGTTCATATATTTTTGACTCTTCCACCATTTCCGTAAAAGAATCAATCACATCAGAAATCACAGGGGCCGCTTCTGGAGGAATAGCATTCGACTCAGACTCAAGAAGAGGAAGGATGTTTGAGTAAAGGCCCTCAACGGAAGACTGGCCAAAAAGCGATTGTATGCTTGGCGCTTGAACCCGTCCTGCAGGAAGCCTGCCTGCTGGCTCACGAACACCAGGAAGCCGGTCTACAGGTAACCCGCCAACCGTTTCCATTTGCTCAACAGTTGCCCCATCCAACGGCCCCTCAATCGCCTCCTGGGTTTCCTGCTGCTGGATCTCCTCTGGAACAATTACCTGATCAAGAAGCGACAAAACCTCTTTAGCAAAAATGTTCTGCTCGCTTCCATCCTCTGTGTATTTCTGAACAATTCTTGCCTCATCACGAAGATTGCGAAGACCACGCATAAACGGGCTCGATGGCGTCCTGTTTACCTCATCACGCATCTGGCCCTTGATAATTCCAGCCAAACGACTGATCGCTGGTGTTGGGGTTTCTATCTTCCCCATCGCAGCATCAACTGTAGACTCTGGCTCAGGGGAAACATCAACAACATCCTCTGTCAGCCCGTATCCTGGAACCTCAGAAACATCTGTCTCAAAAAGATTCTGAATTTCAGCATCCAGCTCTTCTTGCCGCTTTCCCTCTTCGCTCCTTATGATCTCATCAACATAAACCTGTAAAGCCGGATCTTCCTCATCGTCAATGTCCATTTCATCATCAACAATGATCCCGGTTTCCTCAGCAATCCTTGTTCTAAGGTTTACCGCATCAGGCTCGCTCATGCCTGCCATAGCCTGATTGATTATCTGGCCCGGGCTTTGAGCTGCAACGGCTGTTGTCCCTTCGTCTGGTTGTGCTGCTGGGGGCGGAGTGGTGCCATCTTCTGTAGTGGCTGGCCTTTCAAACAAAGCCCTTCCACCTTCCGATGCGGCCTGCATTCCACCACCGGCAAGTATCGCCTGTGCCCCAACCTGCTCAATCGCCTCAGCAATCCCGGAAACCTTTTCCCTTTTTGCAATATCTGGATGAGCATCAATGGCGCTTTGAAGAATCTGTGTAGCGACCTCTTCCGTCAGCTCGGTTCCGGCAGCACTGGCAGAAGCAATGGCGGCTTTTGTTGCCCGATTGCTCAAAGCGGAACGAAGAATAGATGCCGCTTGCCCCGTGCCAACCCTTGCGCCAAGCTCTGCCATCTTCTTGGCGATTGGCTTCATGAATGGAACTGCCTTGGCACCACTGAAAAACAACGGGATCTGGATGACAGCACCAAGGGCAGCGGGAACAGCTTCAGCGGCACCGAAATAGTTGGCCATTTCTGAATATGTTTCACGAACCTTGTCCCAATCTTTTTGGGTAAAGTCCTCGATCTCACCGCGCTTCATTGCATCGCGAATGAAGTCTCTCTGCTCCTTGAGGAAGTCAAAACGTGAAGACAGCCCGGCAGGAGCAGCAGACGCAACAACGCCAACCGCTGTTTTTGCTGCAAGTCCTCCAGGCGTAAGGGCAGCCGCCGCAAGGCTTGGAACGTCTTCAATAACGCTTCTTCCAACCTCGCCACCAAGCTTTGCCTTTCCCTCTTTTGGAAGCCCCTTGGCAATCTCTTTCTCAAGATACTCAATGGTTTTTTCGCGCTCGGTTGGGTACAGGCTTGTAAGAGACTCACCGCTTAGCGTGTCATAAACTTTTGCAAGCCTTGAAACAATGATTTCTGGAGTGTATGTCGCAGCATCGTATAGCCCACCATAAAAGCTTGGCGAAACAACAGCGGCTCCGGCCTCTCCAACAGCCCCAAGAACAGAAGACAAAA
>Ga0208795_1000049_pt1 | contig 49140 bp, 75 predicted proteins | sample CB_VirMetaG_6_FD_184541 | JGI IMG/M metagenome (GOLD analysis project Ga0208795, IMG submission 184541) | Freshwater to marine saline gradient viral communities from Chesapeake Bay - CB_1508_2 Viral MetaG (SPAdes) (version 4) | ecosystem: Environmental > Aquatic > Marine > Coastal | place: USA... | reverse complement strand
ATATGTTCCGCACCCCGATATTCAGACACTTAGACCGTTTTTGAGGTTTGTCCCTTATTATGTCCCGAAGTTGTATATTTGTAGGGGACAAAAATTTAAAACTATGGGAATATTAAGCATGAAAGAGTTTGCGGACTCAATGAATATAAGTTATGACACGGTTAAGAAGAATGCACAACGTGGTAATATAATCAAGGGGACAAATGGAAAGATTGACACAGATAACCCTACTAATAAATTGTTTTTTGATAAACAAATGGTTCAAAATTCGGTTAATGTCCCTAAAGAGAAAAAATTACCAACTAAAAAAGGGACTGTTAAGGCTGAAAAAGTAGTTGAAAAGCCAACTGGACTAACTAAAATTCAAAAAGAATATGCGGAAATTGAGTTAAGAAAGAAACTTGCCGACTTGGATTTAGTTGAAAGAAGTGCAGAACTTAAAAAAATACAACTAGAGAAATCAGCGGGAAACCTTTTACCAGTTGACTTAGTATCAACTATTTTCAGTATTAATATTCAAAGTATTTTCAAGACTTTAGATGCGGATATTGATAATATGGCTAGTCTTTATGTTAATAGGTTTGGTGGTACTAGTAGGGATTTAGCCGAAATATCAGAACAAATGAGGGTCGAATTGAGTAAATCTATTGAGAAGTGTAAAGAAAATGCAAGTGTTGAAATTGAAAACGCTGTTAATGAGTTTCAGGATATAAAAGGTAGGGGCGAAAGGTAAATTTACCTTTTTTTAAAAACCTAGTGTTTATAGGGGTTTAGTCTACATTGCTTCGACGGTGGAGACAAAAATAAATTAATTAAAAAAATATAAAATTTTCGTGTGCAAATAAATTTTGCATTCGAGTAAACCTAATTAAAAAAAAAACAAAACAATGAATATTACAGAAGAACAAATTAGAAGAGTTATGAAAAATTATGAAGGAAAATTAAAAACAAAACCAATAGATACAGATTTTGGATGGCACGAACAACAAGGATTTGATGACGAACCAAGCGGATGGATGTTGGAAGGTGGTGAAGAAGCTTATTATAAAGCATTTAAAGAATGGGAAGATAATAAGCATTTAATTTCCGACTTAAAAAAAGATGAAAATAACAACTAAATTTTAAAACTATGATTGGAATAGTAACTTTCGGATTAGCTTATTTAATAGCTAAAAAACTAGACAAATTAGGTGACTATAAAAAGCCTAAAGGAAAATATAAGAATCGTTATAGATAAAAAAAACAGCTTATGAACCTAAAAGAAATATTCAAAAACTCATTTAAAAAAATACTTGAAAAGAGTTATTCTTATCGGGTAATAAAAAAGATACCTAGTGAATGGGTAGAAGAAAATGTTTATTTAACCAGTGCGGAAAGTGTCCGTACTGGTTATTTTAGTTATAACTATTCTCCATATAGTAGAGAGGTTATAAATAGAATATCTACTAATGATCCAGCAGAAGTTATAGCGATTATGAAATGTTCGCAAAGTGGTTTTACTTCAGGTGTGATAATTCCAGGAATGATTTACGCTATTGATGAAGCACCTGCAAATATTTTGTTTTTGTCGGGAAATGAAACGCTTTTAAAGGATACAATTAGAGATAGATTTGATACTGTAATTAACAACAATACAAGGTTAAAAGATTTAATAAGACCTAGTGTTGTAAAGAAAAAAAATCAAAAGTCAGGAGATACTGATGCAAAAAAAGAATATGCTGGGGGGTCCTTGACTGCGATTACTTATAACCCATCAAAACTAAGATTTTATTCAGTTAAGTATATATTTGCTGATGAGTTTGACGATGCACCAAGAAATGATAAAAAAGAGGGTTCTATTCGTGCATTAGTTGAAGCACGTGCAAAATCTGTAGGATCAAGGCGTAAAATAGTTTACTGCAGTTCTCCAACTGTAAAGGGAAAAAGTAATATTGAGGAAGTATATGAAAAAGGAGATAAAAGGCATTGGAATTGGGAGTGTCCACATTGTAAAGAATATATACCTATTCTTTGGAAAGTTGAAAAAGGAGATGGAAATTTTGCAGGCATTAAATGGCAGTTAGACGAAAACAAAGAACTAATAGAAGATTCAGTACATTATGAATGTCAAAATTGCGAGGGTAAAATATTTTACAGACATAAATATGATTTAAATTTAACTGGAAAATGGATTCCAACTTGTAAACCAAAAGAGCCGAACCACTATAGTTATAAATTTAATGCGCTTTGTAATCCTCCTGGCTTTAGTTCATGGAGTAAATTAGTTCGTCAATGGTTAGAAGCTAATCCACCAGGCGAAGTTGTGGACCAAGAGAAATTAAAAACATTTTTAAATACTGAACTTGGGGAGTTATGGGAAGAAAAAGGAACTGAAATCAAAATCCATGCTTTGATGGAAAATACAAGGTCTTACAATATTGGTGTTATTCCGGATAAAACAATTGAAGCAGATGGACATGGTAAAATTGCCCTTATAACAATGGCTTGTGATTTAGGAGGTATAATGAATGAAAACACAGAAGATGTACGCTTAGATTATGAGATAGTGGCTCACAGTACTAAAGGGCGTACTTATGCTGTTACCCATGGAAGTATTGGAACTTTTAAGAGAAGTCGTGAAAAAAGTAAAAAAGACAAACTAGATGATGAAAATGGAGTTAGAACAATGTGGACCTATCGTCAAGGTGTTGAGAATTGTGTTTGGGATAAATTGAAAGAAATTATAGAGACTAATTTTCAATCTGAAAGTGGGAATGTTTACAATATAGATATTACTGTAATTGATACTGGTGGTGGTGGAGTTGGAGAAGAAAACCGATTCACAAAACTAGCCTACAATTTCATAGATTCATGCAATACTAGTTTAGTAATTGGTATTAAAGGAGAGGGAGAAGAGTTTAGGAAAACAAACAAGGATAGTCGTATTATAAGACCATCATCGGAGTTAAGAGGTAAGTTATACATACTTCAAGTAAATCAATTGAAAGATATTCTTTCACAAAACATACAACTCAAAAGAGGTATGGATGGTTTCCAACCTATGGGCTTTATGAACTTTCCAATGCCTGAAAATGGGAAATATACAATGTCATCTTATTTTAGTCATTTTGAGGGAGAGCATAGGGTACCTGAATACAAGAATGATGTCGAAGTTGGTTTTGCTTGGAAAAAGAAACACTCAGGAGTTAAAAACCACTTTTTTGACGTTGCTGTTTATAACATTGCAGCACGTGAGATATATCTTGATATTTTAAGGGGTTCAGATTCTAAACTTAGAAATATGACATTGGATGAGTTTTATGATTTCATGGAAAATTAAAAATATTTTGTAATTTTTTTAAAATTTATTAGGTTATTTAAAAATATTTTGTAATTTAGCAGAGTCAAATAAGTATAACAATTAAAAAAATAATATTATGAAAAATGTAATTAAATTTTTAGACTCATCAAATAATTTAACTTTAGTTCAAGCGACTACTCAAAGAACATCATTGATTTGCTTATATGATATTGTAAGTGGAGAAAAATTATACTATGAAGATTCTATAAATGCATCTGAAAAAAGAAATGAAATACTTGTAGCTCCAAATGGAAGAAACTATAAAAGAATTGAGCAAATATCAACAGCATTAAAATCATCAAATAGAATCACAAGTGTAAAAACAGAAGAATTAAAAACCCAAACTCAAAAACACAAAACTAACCCGCCATTTCTTATACACATTGTTATATGATGGATTTATATTTAGAAAAATGAAAACAAAAGAAGAATTTGAAGAAAAATTAATAGTTGGCGTAAAAATTAGATTCGGAAAAGAATACGCAAAAGAACATTATGCAACTGAAGGAGAAATTATAACTTTGGTTGAAGGCGATTTTGAAGATTATAACGGTCTTTACACCACCACAGAATACTCTCCAAGTGTATGGGATGAAGAAGTGGGTGAGTTCAATAGCATTTATCATTTATTTGGTAACGATTTTGAAAACTGGATGGATAACACGATAGTTGAGTAAGCTATCATATAACAGCCTGATTTGCGATCGTTTTAATGTCGCCAATCATTTGTTATGATTTGTTATGATTAACGCTATAAACAATAAATTGCTTACATTTGTAGTATAAATTTATTTTTTAATAGAATTTAAAATTTTTGACACCTAAAAGCCTCTACTTAATTGTGGGGGCTTTTTTTGTACATTTGTATTAATAAAAAAATAAATTATATGATAGATGGCATTTACACAATTTCGCAATATGTAGAGTCTAAGACTGACTTACTAGCGAGGATTAAAGCGTATGATAACTTGATTTCAGCAATGGAACTAAAGTTATTAGATTCAATTGGTAATTCTGACTTAGAGGAATATCAAATGGAAGATGGACAAATAAAAATCCGTACAAGATTTAGAACAGTTCAAAATGTTCAAGATGGTATTAAGGCATTAGAACAAGCTAAACAAAGGCTAGTTAATAGTTACAACGGAAGATCAACAGTATTAAGAGGTGGTAAATTTTGTTAATTATGGGGATATTTGATTTTTTTAAAAGTAAAAAAGTAGAGGTTCAAGAGATTGAAACTAGACAGCCTACAGTTAGTAATAGTAGTTATGATTATGATTCATTTACTTATGGTACTAACTGGCCCATAGTTTCAAAAACTTGGGATGGTGAAAAAACAGATGGAGAACTTGGAGTTGTGGTTAAAAATGTTCCTGACTATCTAAGGTTAAGATTAAGGGCCTACGATGCACAAATGAAAATTGATATTATAAATATCATTACAGGGCGTTATTTTAAGTGGGTAATTGGTTCCGGATTAAAACTACAGAGTGAACCAAACAAAACTATTTTAGAGATGGAGGGTGTAACTTTACCCGCTATGTTTTCTGAAAAAACAGAGGCCCGTTTTAAGATTTGGGCCAACTCTAAATATGCATCATTTGATAGACAAGGTAACTTGCATTCAAAAGCATTAGAATGTTTTGGAACTTCATTTTTAGGTGGTGATTCTTTGGTAGTTTGTAGAATTGATAATTATGGTTTAAATGTTCAGGTTATAGATGGTCAACATATTAAAACACCAAATCAAGAACTTTTAGACGAAGTAATTGCAAGGGGCAACTATGAGGAATACGGTATTGAATTTAATAATAGAGGTGAGCATGTCGCATATTTTGTAGCGTCAAAAAGTAATAAAAAAGATTTCTTAGAAGCTGGAAAATTTGAAAGAATTGCAGTTTATGGAAAAGCAACAAATCGTAAGTTAGCTTGGATGGTTTACGGTTCAAAACATAGAATCGACCATAAAAGAGGTATTTCAAGAATTTCCCATATACTTGAAAAAGTTAATAAGTTAGACCGTTATACAGAATCTACAGTTAGTAAAGCTGAACAATCTGCAAATATTGTTAACTACATAGAGCACAATTCAGAAAGTACTGGTGAGAATCCACTTGCAGCAATTAAAAATAGAAAGCTTAATATCAATGGTGGTTCAGGTGATGAAAAAACAGCATACGAGCTTGCAGATGGTTTAGCGAATAGAATTCAACAAACAACATCAAATGTTACTTACAACATGCCTATAGGTAGTAAAATGACACCTTATCAAAGTAATGCTGAGAATAATTACCAAGCTTTTCAAAGTGCTGTTTTTGATGGTATTTGTGCAAGTGTTGACATGCCACCTGAAGTTGCAAGCCAAAAGTATAACTCTAACTATTCGGCTTCAAGAGCTGCAATAAATGGATGGGGTTATATTATCGATATTGAAAGAATGAATTGTGCTAATGACTTTTATAAGCCTGTTTATGCTTTATTTTTAGAGTGGCAAGTTTTGAGTAACAAAATTCAAGCTCCTAAATACATTCAATCATTAAGAAGTGAAGATTACATGATTAGTGAAGCGTATAACAACTGTAGATTTATTGGTAAGAATATGCCACATATCGACCCAGTTAAAGAAGTTAAAGCGGTTGTAGAAATGCTTTCAAATGATTTAATTACTAGAGAACAAGCAACCGAATCTTTAAATATGGGAGATTGGTTTGAGAATTTCACTAAGAAGCAAGAAGAAGATAAACTAATACCTAAACCGATTATAGAAGATGGCAACACAAAGAACGCAAGCGGTCAGTAGGACTACAGAATGGAGCGAAAAGAAGCGATACAAGGTAAATGATTCAGAGAATTATAACGGTAATGTTTATCAAAATGTAACTGGTTATAATAGTGAGCCTGGAGTTGGTAATGATTGGATTTTACTTTCTCAATTAGGGATTAAAGATGTTTTTGCTGGCACCAATGTAACCATAGATAAAACAGACCCTTTAAATCCTATTGTTAATGCAAGTGGTGGTGGTGGTTCTGGAACTAAAATTTTTAGTTTGTCGATTCCTAAAGTGACTATAACAAGAAGCGCAACTCCTTTATATTACGCGCAAGGATTAAGTGGCTCAGTACTGTTAAACAACTCCACAGGCTTAAGTGATGGTAGTGTGTTAAATAGTATAGGAGGTATTACAACTACGTTATTTTGCATACCATACGATTGTAAATTACAAATAGTTAGCGCACATTTAAATACTTTGGATTTTGATTTATCTATTTGGAAAAGTGACAATTTTATGAACCCTACAACAAATGCGGTTCGTATTTTTCAAGCGAATACAACAACTGGATTAATTCAAAATTTCGCAGTTGCTTCTATTGATTTACAGCAAGGAAATTTGATACAGCCATTTGTGAAAATAAATACAGGAAGTTCAGGAACTAATTTAGCAGAAATATTTTTAACATTTGAAACATTATAAAACATGAAAACATACAGAGTTTACCCAGGCACAGGATTTTTAATAGGAGAATATACAGTTGGTTCGTTATACATAGACCCATCTTGGACCATGGTAGATGTACAGTTACCACCTAATCACGGATTTATAAAGCCACAATTTAATTTTACATTACAGAAATGGCAAGAGGGGCTTAATCAGTCTGATATTAATGAGTTAAATACGCCTATTTATGAAGAGAAAATAATATATTATTATCAATATTTAATGTTGCGTGCGTTAAGTAGTTCAATGGGTAAGAGTGGAAGTTATGAATATTTACAACTTCAGAAGCAAGAATATGAAATAAAATATTCAGTAGCAAAAGGATTGACAGAAAACACTTTGATTTCAGATGTAATTGAAAAGGAAATGTTGAGAGATTTTCCAGAAGAAAGTTTAAATTCAATATTAACAAGTTACGGAATTACACCAACAGGCACTCATTTAGAAAAAATGTTTCAATTAATTGTGTTCAGATATGAGTATGCAGAATTAAGATATTCTCAATTCAAGGCTTTTATAATTGATTTCAGAGCTAAATGCAGGACATTTGTAGAGCAAAATAACTGGATTAAATTAGATGAGTCTTTTTCTATTGTAGACGCTTTACCAACTGTATTAAATGATACAGAGATTGAGATATTTTATAACCAATTTGATATTTTATAATTATGGAAAAAAGAATCAGAAAGTTAGAAATAATACTATCGTTGTTATTGTTGTTTATTCCTTTAATATTGATTTTATTAGAGGGAAATATAAGGGATAGTATTTCAAATTATGCATATTCTAAATATAATTTTATTTTTACTTCATTACTCACAATTGCGGGTATGATGTTTGTTTTTAATGGCACAGTTCACAATTTTAAATGGTATAATATTATTTTAGGTTGTTCGCTTATTGGAGTAGCAAATACACCTCATTTAGATATGCCTATTTTTCACTACTTATTTGCTGTTATTTTCTTCTTAGGTAGTGTTTGTGTTATGATTATATTTTCAAGTGTTAAACAACGTATTTTTAAGATGTTTTTTGCGTTTATAATATTACTAGGTATGATAGGTTATTTTGTATTTAATTATTATTCTTTATTATGGGCTGAGTGGATATCTATTTTGCCTATATGTATACACTACATAGGAGAATCAACAGGTAAATTAGATTAAAATGGTAAAAAGAGATAAATTAATAAATGATGTTTCTCAATGGAATGAGAAGCACAGATATAAGGTTAATGATTCGGTTGTTTTAAATGGTGTTATATATCAAAATGTAACTGGTTTCAATAGTGAGCCTACAACCTTAACAGATTGGAAAGTTATAGTTGAAGATTTTACAAGTAAACAGGATATATTTGATAGTTACGTGATTGTTGAAACATTAGAACAATTACCAAGTCCAACAGGAAATATAATTACATTAGCTGATAATACAGCTTATTTATTTGTTACAAATATAGACTTAATAGGTAATCGTTTTGTTTGTGGAGAAAACACCGTTATAATGGGTACTAGTTCTGAAAACGTTAGGATTACTAGTACTGGATTACTTGATTATTTAATTACTTCAGAATATTCAATTCCAATAAGAAATATAACTTTTGAGGCTGATAAAGTTTTCGATTTACAAGGTGATGGAGTGACAACTGCAATAGATTGGTTTGCAGTTAATGTGCAAAATTCAAACGAAATAGGTTATATTAAAGATTATTCAAATGTTATTATTAGTGATTCAGCTTTTATAAATTCAGGAAATCTAGTATTTGATGGAACTATCGGAACTATTGGTATTAATGGGAGTATTTTAAGTGTAGCAAATAGTTTAGCAAGTGGTATTACCATTTCAAGTACTTGTACTTTAGCAAGACGATTTAGAGTTACTTATTCAGCTATAATAGTTGGTACTGGTGCAAATGGTTTAGTAGTTGATTTTTCTGCAACAATACCATCAGAGGGGTATATTTTGGATACTGTTAATTTTTCAGGCGCTGGAACTTATTTAAATGGGTTTGATTATACGTTTAATGAGGCTTTATTTGTAAATAACAAAGGGATTCAAAATACTAGAGTTCTTTCAAACATTACAATGAATGGTAACGCAACACCTACAGTTATAGGCGCAACGGACACACCAGTTAAAGTATTGGGAACAACCGTAAATAATACAATTACTCAAAAATTCAACAACTCAGCATCTAATAAAATGGTTTATACTGGTGCATTTACTAGGTTGTTTAAAGTAACTTGCGTGTGTTCAATTGAGAGTACAAATAACAATGTAATAGGTATTTATATAGCTAAAAATGGTATTGTCATAGATTCTAGTGAGGTTTATGGAACTGCAAATGCTTCAAGTAGAGCTGAAAATATAACATGTCAAACGCTTGTAGAGTTAGATTTTGAGGATTTTATAGAAATATATGTTGAGAATTCTACTAACACAAATGATGTAACTGTAACGAGTTTAAATGTGATTATAGATTAATTACTACCTTTGAATATTATTAATTTTAAAAACAAGTATTATGAAGAAAATGATTTTTAATTATTGGGCGTTTTTGATTTGGTTAGTTTCCTTTATTTTGGATTCTAATTACCAAATTTTAGAGAAAATTTTTGTTGATCCGTTTTGGGTGAACATAATTAGAGGATTAGGAGGTGTGGCATTGGCTTATTTTACGGGTAGTAAGCTTAAGAATACATTTAACAAGTCAGTAGACAGAGGAAATGTTTTTGACAAAGTAAGAGCATCTAGTTACAGGGAACCTGAAACAGACGAATCTGATTCAGGAATTGGAGGTGGTGGAATTAAAAACCCAAAAGACCCTAAAAACGGAGGATAGTATGAAAATTTGGCTAATAAAACATTATGTTAAGAAATACATTCATTTAGCTCCAATTATACTTTTAATTATTACAGTACTTTCAAATTTTATAGAGTTTAATTATTTGGTTGTTGGTAATTTATTAGGTTATTCTGTTTTGACAAATTTATTTTTATATTTTCATTTTAATTTTTTTGGTGATTATTGTTGGTTTACCAAAAAAGCACCTTTAGGATTATTAGGAATGAATTTAGTTAATATAATTGGTGGGTATTTGGATTATGGGAATTATGAATTTATATTCACGATTAGTGTTTTTTCAGTAATATTAATTTTACTATTTATTTTTAACCTTAAAAAAGTAGAAAAAACATGATAGCACTACAAACAGTAAGCGACTTGAGAGATGTAATAACTATTAATGACGCAACAGTAACTGGCACTTTAATAGCTATAGTTGTTGCGTTTGCAGTAGCTATTGTATATCTATATAAAAATGTCCAAAATCTTAACAAAGATTATGTACGTAATTATACGGAATTAAATGAAAAATACATTGATGAATTAAGAAAAAATAACGAGATATTACTAAAAGTAAATAATTCATATAATGAATTTGCAAATAGTATGTTGAAAATTTTTAATCAAAATAAGTAAAAAATGATAACAACAAAAGAAGCAATTAAGATATTCGGGAAACCAAATCAGCAAGGGAGTTATTTAACTACAATTCAATTGCCTTTTCCTTTGGTTTTATCATGGGATAAAAAAGTAAAAGTAAATAAAATGCGATGCCATAAGTTAGTAGCTAAAGACTTTTTAAATGCTTTAACTGAAATATTAGAGTGTTATGGTTACGAAAAAATAAAGGAACTAGGAATTGATTTGTTTGGAGGTTGTTTTGCTTTTCGTTCTATGCGTGGTGGTTCAGATTATAGCCGACATTCATGGGGTATTGCAATTGATTTAGACCCTGAAAGAAACCAACTAAGAGAAACAAGTAAAACAGCTAGATTTGCAAGACCAGAATATAAAGACATGATAGATATATTTTACAAGCATGGTTTTGTTTCTTTAGGGCGTGAAAAAAATTATGATTGGATGCATTTTGAACATTCAGGAAAATTTTAAAAATAAATTAATTATATTTGAAGCATGAAAAAAATAATTTTAATGTTAATTCTGATGCTAGGCATTGGGTTAATGAGTTGCTCAAACGAGCAAGAGGATATTAAGAATGATGCTAATTACGAAAATGTAGAATATAAAGGCGTTGTTTACAAGTCTTTGACTGGTTTAGAAGCTGAGAAAGTAATTTCAGTTATAAATGATAGTTGTGAAAGTTGCAAAACCGATTGTCACGCAACAAAAGACGGTTGTAGATGGTTAGTTAATTGTGACGACAATACAAGTTACTACGTTTATAATGTAGCTGGTGGAGGATATTTAATCAGGAAAATTTCTTGGGACCCAACAGAAATATATCCACCATGTTAATGAATAACAAAATATTAAAACCCATTCTATATTTAGGATGGGTTTTTGCGTTTTTATTACTTTGGCTAAATGGTTGCGAAAGTGAAAAACAAACGACTGTTATACCTGAAGTAAAGGGAAATTTTGAGCCTACAAAAGAAATAACACATACAATTATAGATGCTGTTTATTTAGATAAAATAATTAAAACTAAGGATGCTAAACTAATAAACGATATAAGCACATTGTATAACGAAAACGAAGTATTAAAACAGGTATATAGCAACGAAACCGATTCATTGAAAAGAGAGTTAATGTACTTGAAGTCGATACAATTAAATGAATTTTACCATGAATTTAACAACGACACAATTAATATTTTAGTAAAAGGAATTGTTCAAGGAGAAGTGAAAAGCTTACAGCCATTTTACACCATTAAAGAACGCAAGCAAAGTGTAACTATTCCAGTTGTCAAGTTTCGTTTGTTAACTGGTTTTGGAGTAGGTAACTCAATAAATTTCGATAAGCCATTATTTAAAGCTAATCTAGGTTTTCAAAATGCAAAAGGAAATATTTTAAGAGCTAGTTTTGATACTGAAAAAAGATTCATGTTAGAATATGATTTTTCTATTTTCTCAATTAAAAAATAAATTATATATCTTTGTAATAGAAATCTAAAAAATAAATTATGAATTATGGCTTAGCAAAAGAAATATACGGAGTTCCATGGTGTATAGATCAATTATCTTTTCAATCACTTAATGGAGTATTAAAGAACATTCAAAACGGTGTTAAACTTGAAATTCCAGAAATAAAGTATAATAGTATTTCGTTGATGGATTTAAAAGGAAATACAAGGATTATTGAAAACTATTACGATCTTGGAAATAATAACGAGTTTGAAGCAATTGGATTAATTAATTTAAATGGTCCTATTATTAAGAATAGCGGAAGTTCAACTACTGGAACTAAAGAACTATCTGAAAATATGCTTAGAATGTCTCAAGACGATAGAATTAAAGGTTTTATTATTAAAGTTGATTCTGGTGGAGGTTCGAGTAATGCAGTTGAGTTGATGTCTGATACAATTAACGAGGTAAAAAAAACAAAACCAGTTTATTCTTTAATTGAAAAAGGTGGATATGCAGCAAGTGCAGCTTATGGAATTGCAAGCGCTTCAAATAAAATCTATTCAGAGGATGGAATGAGTACAGTAGGTTCTGTAGGTACAATGATTCAATTTAGTGGCAAACCACATGGGAATGTAGACCAAAATGGAGAAAAAGAAATTGTTTTGTATGCTTCAAAATCCACTATGAAAAATAAGGCTTTTAATGAAGCATTGGACAATGATAATTACACACCTTTAATTAATGAATTATTAGACCCAGTAAATGAAAACTTTATTAATTTAGTTCAAACAAATAGACCTTTATTAAAAAACACTAAATTCGACAATGGACATACTTTATTTTCAAAAGATGCAGTAGGCACATTTATAGATGGAATTGCAAGTTTTGATGAGGTGGTTCAAATGGTTTTAAATGATTCAAAAAAAATAGGTTCAACAAATAAAAATAATAGTAATTCAAATTTAAATCAAATGACAAAAGAGGAATTAAGAAGTTCGCACCCAGCAATTTATAATGAAATTTTGCAAGATGGAGCAACAGCCGAAAGGGAACTAGTAGGCTCATGGATGGCATACTCAGCTGTAGACATGGAAACAGTTAAATCAGGTATTGCATCAGGAAAAGCAATTACACCAGCTCAAAGAGAAGAGTTGTTAATCAAACAAGTTAGTTTGAATTCTTTAGAAGCTTTGAAAAATGATAGTGCTGGAAAATTCACTACAAATGCAAGTGGTGGACTTAACCCTAAAGAAACACCTGAGAGTAAAGAGTTAGAAGAAATAACAAAAGGAATTAAATTAGTTTAATATGAGTACTACAGTAACACAAACAAATGTAACTAGAAATCAAAGTACAGCTACATACGAGTCAAATAGACTTATTTTATTTGCTCCAAAATATGGTCCAGAGGTTGTTTATAAAAACACAACAGGTGCAGAGTTAGAAGCGACATCAGGCTTATTAGTTGTTAGAGATGTTTCTACAACAGGGCAATTAAAAAGCGCAACTGCTGCAAATTTAGCAGATGTAGTAGGTGTTTTATTAATAAATGATTCAACTACTTTGGCTATTGATGCAACTGTAAATGCTCAATACTTAATAGGTGGAGAGATAGATGGAAGTCAATTAGTATTACCAGCTACAGTAACACTTGATACAGTAGTAGGAACAACTAAATTTTTAAGAGATGTTCTTTCAGATTTAGGGTTTAAAATTCAAAACATTGTAGAACATTCAAATTTATAAAATATGGCAATAGATATTATTAATCATTCAGCAGTCATAAACCATCAGGTTGCTGTAATGTTAGAAAAAGAACAACCAAAAAGAGCTGGTTTATCTAGTTTTTTCACTAGACAAACAATAGGCACTAATATGGTTTCAACTTTAATTAAGAGAAATCAAAACCTTATATCTTTTGATGTTGTTAATTATGGTGAGGGTAAATTCAATAATGAGTCTAAGATTCAAGAGAATTTCTATAAACCTCCTGTATATGAAGAAAACTATTTTTTTGATGATGATTCTTTGTACATGACTACAGTAGCTAAAGGGTTAATGAATAATGCTCCTGTTAACACTCAAATTGCACAAAAGGCATTAAATCAAATGCGTTTAAATCGTGACATGATCGAGAGATCTGTTAAAAAACAACAATGGGATTTTGCTTCAAGTGGTATTATTGAGCTTAAAAACAATGATAATATTGATTTCAAGAGAGATTCAGCATCAATAGTTGATGTAACTGTAGCATCAGGATATGGGGGCGTTTACTGGAACAACGCATCAACTGCAAAGCCGTTAACGGACTATCAAAAAGTTGGTCAGTATTTAAGAAATCAAGCTTTTTCAACTTCAAAAACATTTTATTCAATAATGAGTAGTTCGACTTTCAATAAGTTAGCTCAAATTGATGAGATAAAAGAAATTTTGAATTCAAGACGTGCAAATAGAGCGGAATTAAATATGCCTGAAATTGATTTAGTTGCTGGTATGGCTTATCAAGGTGTACTTAGTACTACTGATTTTGAGGTTATTTTAGTAACTTATGATGATACATATACTCATCCTGTTACTTTGGTAAGAACTAATTATTTAGATGATAATTTAGTAGTAAATATTCCTACTGATTTTAGTGGTAAAACTATTTTTGCAGCTTTAAAAACAAAAGGAAAAACAAATGTAGGTGTAGAGGCTAATATTCCAGCTTTAATTGAAGCAGAATATAATATGCGCCCATTTTGGGATGACAGAACTTTAACTGGAGGTTTAATGTTGAACTCATCTCCTTTAGTTTTACCTGACGATGTAGACTTAATTCACACAATGCAAGTTCTTACTTAATACTGTTTAGATATGAAAAAATATAAAGTAATTGTAATTAAACATCAATTAAAAAATCAAGTTGTTGCTAAATTTGGAACTATTGTCGATGAAATTCAACTTAATAATAATGCTGATGAATTGGTAAAACAAGGTTTTATTGAGTTGGTTAAAGAGGATTCTGTTAAAGAGGATTCACAAGCTGAAAAAGACAGATTGGCTAAAGAAGCTGCTGCAAAAGCACAAGCTGAAAAAGAAGATTCTAAGCAATTAGAACTTGTAGAAGAAAAAGAAGTAAAAACAGAAACAAAAGTTTCAAAAAAATAAATGTAAATGGGGCGAATACTAGATATAGCACGCAGAGATGCACAGAGATACGTTACAACAGGGGGTTTTGCAGACGAAATAACGTTAACAACCCCAAGCAACGATAAAACTATCACTATATCAGGACTAGCCTCAAAGCATTTTATTAATTTTGATTCTGATGGAAATAGTATCAATTCTAAGAATGCACACATAACAATTTCTGAAACAGTTTTAAAAGATAATTCATATCCAGTTAGAAATGCAAGAGATGAGGTTACTTTAATAAAACATAAAGTAGCTGTAAAAGACTCAACTGGAGATGTAAAGAATTATGTTATTTTAGAGAATTTTCCCGATGAAACATTAGGCTTGATAGTATGCATTTTAGGCGATTATACAATTTAAATTTATGGCATTAATTAACGAAATAATACCTTTACAAGCATTTGAAGTTATCTTAAATAAGGTAGCTTCAATCTTGTTAATAGAAGTGAGTAACCAAATAGCTTTACAAGGTTTAACTGATGAAGTAGGTATTTATACCGAAAGAATGACGCCTTACGATAAATCAGAGGATATAATGATTAATGTAATGTGTTCAGCTTCTAACTTTCAAAACATCACTAAAAAGGATTCTACAGGCTTAACAGATTATTATGTAGATATTTATACTAGAGGTCACGAAACAAGTCTTAAAACAGGCGAAAAAGACACTAGAAATAAGCTTCATTTATACATGGGGCTTTGTCGTTACATATTATCTAGTTCAAAATACAAAACTTTAGATTTTGAACCTGGTTTAGTTGGTGGTGTTTATGTTAATGAAATCCAATTTGATTTAAATTTTGATAATCAAGATGCTTCTTATGTAAGAATGGGAAGATTGACTTTAAATGTTAAGCATATTGAAACTCAGGACATGGATGATGTTATGGAGTTCTTAGGAAATGATACAGTTACTAAATTGTCTAACACAGACAAAGGGCAAAAATTAATTTTTAATACATAATATAATTATGGCAACAATTTCAACAGCCGTTGGACTTGAAAGATTATCAAGGGTAAGCGGTTACAAAATTAAAAAAGGTTTTTTCACAAATGAAACTCCAAATTTACCACAGGTAATAGCAGTGTTTGGTGAAGCTAATACAGCTAATCAAAGCGGCTTAACTACTGCTAAAGTTGAGGTTACAAGCGCACAGGAAGCAGCTGAGCTATTCGGTTATGGTTCTCCTATTCATGCGCAAATGAGAATTTTAAGACCTAAATCGGGAGATGGTGTCGGAGGTATTCCAACTATCGTTTTCCCACAATTAACAGATGTAGCGGCAACTGCTACAGTTAGAGAGTGGACGGTTACAGGCACAGCAACTGCAAACGCAACTCATACAATAGTTGTAAATGGTCGTAGAAGTATCGATTTTCAATCTTATGATTATTCAGTAGTTATTGGAGATACACCTACAATTATAGCTGGTAAAATTAAAGATGCTGTAAATGGTGTTTTAGGTTCCCCAGTTATTGCTTCAAATGTAGCGGGTGTCTTAACCTTAACTACTAAGTGGAAAGGTGGTACAAGTGCTGAATTACATATTGCTATTGATTTTGGAAATAATGCAGCAGGTGTAAGTTATAGTGAAACAGATTCTACAGATGGAGCGGGTGCAGTTTCTTTAGCTGATAGTTTAAGCCAAATTAGCGACGATTGGGATACTATTGTAACTAACCCTTATGGTGATGATAGATTTGCAGAATTAGAGGCTTTTAATGGCATTCCTGATAGCGACAATCCAACAGGAAGATATAACGGTTTAATATTTAAGCCTTTTGTATCCTTATTTGGAAGTACATTTAGCGACAAAGATGATTTAGCTTTGATTACTAATGATGCTGGTAGAATAGAACAAGTTACAAATGTGTTATGTCCAGCTCCAAATTCTAAAGGTTTTAGTTATGAGGCTGCTGCAAATGCTTGTTATTTATTTGCGTTAACAGCACAAAACGAACCTCACAGAGATGTTAATAATAAATCATATCCTGATATGCCTATTCCAGTAGATGGAAATATAGGAGATATGGGAGATTATACTAATCGTGATTTCTTATTGAAAAAAGGGTGTTCAACTGTTTTATTAGAAAATGGAGCTTACAAAATTCAAGACTTTGTAACTACATATCATCCTGATGGAGAAACACCATTACAGTATAATTACGCAAGGAATTTGAATTTAGATTGGAATGTTTCATACGGTTACAGACTTTTGGAAACAAGATTTTTAAAGGATAAAACTTTGATTAATGATAATCAAGTAGTTGATGTAACTGGAACTATCAAACCTAAAGAATGGAAAGCTATTTGTTTTGAATATTTCGATGATTTAGCTAGAAGAGGTTTAATTAATGATCCTGACTTTTCAAAAAACAGTTTAATTGTACAGATTTCAACTATCAATCCGAATAGATTTGAAACGTTCTTCAGATACAAAAGAACTGGTATTGCAAGAATTGAGAGTACAGATGCAGAAGCGGGATTTTAACAATTTAAAAATATAAAGATATGGCATCAAGATTTTTAGCGGGTGATGTTTTCGAGGTTGTATGTCAACACCCGACATTAGGAGAATTCAGATTTCAACCAAAAGCAAATGAAAGTTGTACTTATGACATTGGAGGTGTAAGAGCCAATGATGACGCTTCACAGATTACAGGAGGTGGACAAGCAATATATCAAATGAATAGGGTTAGACCTAGTTTTGAATTACCTATTGCAGTTGATACTTCAACAGGGCTTGAAACTACTAACTTAGTTTCTTTGTCTGCTGATGTAGATGAGGGAACTTGGACAATTGGACTTAATTCAGGGGCAATTTACAAGATGAAAGGTCGACCAGTAGGAGATTTGCAAGTTGATACAAATGCAGCAACCATGACATTAAAGGTTTCTGGAAGTGGTAAAATGGAATTATTATAAAACATTCCCTCAATTAATTTTGGGGGAATTTTAAAGTTTAAATTAAAAAAAGAAAAAATGAAAAAAATAAGCACAGAATTAGCAATAAAAGAATTAGCTGAATATTTATCTAACTTTTCAGATGAATTTGAAGAGTATAAAGTAAAGGATGAAAACGATATTGAAATTGATGAGGTTAAGCCTAATTTAGTTATTAAAATAAAAGATGAATACAAAAAAACATTAAGAGCTTTATCTGATGGTAGATTAACATTTGATAATGATTTAAAGCCTATTTATCAGTTAATTAGTCCTATTAATGTTGGTACTGAATTTGAATTAAACACTATTACTTTTAAGACTAGAATATTACCAACAGTAGGCGCTAATTTAGCAAGGGGAGTTGATTTAAAAAACGATGCATCAACATATTCTTTAGTTGTTATTTGTCATATTATTGGACTCGCTTCTAAAAATGAACTTGATAAATTAAATAAAAGAGATTATGAACTTGCTAGAGAATTAGCAATGGTTTTTATCTAAGGTGGCATATTTTAGACATTGACAACATAATTAAGAGTGTTGTTAGACAATATAAATGGTCACCTGAAGTAATTAAGAAAATGTATTGTGATGATTTCGATTTTGAAGGTTTAGTTTATTGGTACAACGATGCTAAAGAAATATCGGATTCAATGACAAAAAAATAACCTTAACCCCTTAACTTATAATCCTTATAATTAAGGGGTTTTTTAATAAAAAAAGTATATGGCAACAATGAGAATTCCAACGGAATTTACAGCAATTGATAAGTTTACATCGGTTATTAGTAAAATGACTGATTCAACTAATAAGTTTAGCAATACTACTACTGCATCTATTGACAGATTCAATAAAAAAGCTAATAAAGTAGCTGGAAATATGGCAATTGCTGGTAGTGCTATTGTTGGAGGTTTTGGTTTAGCTGTTAATTCTGCTTCTGAATTTGAAACTAAGATGTCTAATGTTAGTACATTGATAGATACTAATGTTGAAGACATGGATAAGATGGGAAAAGATGTTTTAAAGCTTGCAAAAGTCCTGCCAGTACCAATAGATGAGCTTACAAGTTCGCTTTATGATATTCGTTCAGCGGGTATTCCAGCAAAGGATGCAATGGCAGCTTTAGAAACATCAGCAAGATTAGCTAAAGCGGGTTTGTCAACAACAAGTGAGGCTACTAATATCCAAACATCAGCAATGAATGCTTTTGCAAGTGAGGGATTAAGTGCTAATGAAATAGCTAATTTGCTTTTTAAAACTGTAAAAGCTGGAAAAACTAACATGGCCGAATTATCTCAAGCTTTTGGAGCAAATGCGGCTGTTATTCAGAGTTCAGGTGTAAAGTTAGCGGATTTTCAAGCGGCAACTGCTGCATTAACTGTAACAGGAGCACCAGCAAGTCAAGCGCAAAATCAATTAAAAGCTTCAATTGTAGCACTTCAAAAGCCTACAGCAGAAATGACAAAGATTTTTCAAAAGTTAGGTGTAACAAGTGAAAAAGAATTGATTGCAAAAGAGGGTAGTTTAGTAGGTGCTTTTGATGCGGTTAATAAAGCAGGTAAAGGCATGGGGATTAACCTTGCTAAAGCATGGTCAAGTGTTGAGGCTAGTTCTGCTGTAACTGGATTGTTAGGCGCTAATAATGCTACTTATATATCCACATTAAAAGACATGCAAAGCGGTACAGATGAACTAACTACAGCATTTGCAAAACAGCAAGAAACAACTGCATCAAAGGTTCAATTATCTAAAAACAACATGGAAGCTTTGAGTATCACTATAGGTACTCATGTAGCTCCTATTTTAAGTACTTTAATCGATGTTGTAACTCCATTAATTACAGCATTTACAGAATGGGCTAGTAATAACCAAGGAGTAATTAAAACAATTGCAAAAGTAGGTATAGGATTACTTGCATTGAGTGGCATTATTAAAGGTGTTACAATTGCAACATCAATTTACAAAAATGGTTTAATTGCTTATAATTTTGTTCAAGGATTAGTTGCATTTAGTACTGGTGCTTCAAGTGTTAGTATTAATGCTCAAAAAGGTTATATGTTCGCTGCATCAGTTGCAACAAAAGCAATGACAGCATCACAATGGCTTTTAAATGCAGCAATGACAGCAAATCCAATAGGATTAATTATAGTAGGTGTAGTGGCTTTAATTGCGTTGGTAGCTGTTATAATTAATAAATGGAACGAATGGGGCGCTGCTTTGAGTATATTTTTAGGTCCATTGGGTTTAATTATTTCAATTATACAATCATTCCGTACACATTGGGATAGTGTGGTGCAAGCTTTTCAAACTGATGGTATTTTAGGCGGGTTAAAAAGAATAGGTTTAGTTTTATTAGATGCTATTTTAATGCCAGTTCAACAGTTATTAGAGTTATTAGCTAAGATTCCAGGTTTAGGAGATTTGGCAACTGCTGGGGCGGCTAAAATTGGAGAATTAAGACAAAGTTTAGAGTTAGTTCCCGCACCTGAAACTAAACAAGCTCAAAACATACAAAATTCAAGTATTAATGGAAATATTGGTATTAATGTAAGTGCTGATAAAGGATCAAGCGCAAGTGTAGATAGTAGTTTTTCTGGTGGAATTATGCCAAATGTAACAAGCACGCAAGGTGCATTTTAAAATTAATAATTATGTTAACAAAAGATTTATTATTATATGAGAGTGGTTCAGGTGGTCAAATAGCTATTTTAAACAACGATTTAGTATTGAATGAGGTATTATATAATCAATTCTATTTAGCGTTATTTGGTGGTAATTATGAAGCTTCTACAACTGGAAATGAACAAAATGCAAATGGACGAAAAGACTATTGGGCAAATAGTTTAATTTTTGCAGACAATCCAGTTAAGCAGTTTAATAGTCAAACTGAAAGACTACTTGATTCTGTTGTTTTGAATAGTTCTGGTAGGTTAGAAATTGAAAGGGCAGTTAATGAAGATTTAGCCTACTTAAAAACTTTAATGAATTTCACAGTAAACGTGTCTTTTGATGGCTCAAAAAAAGTGGTTATTTTGGTTCAATTTTCAGAAAAAACACAACAAGAAGAAAAGTCATTGCAATTAGTATTTGACAATGCAAAAAAAGAATTAATAATTGAAAGAGTAATATAATGAGAAATATCCCAACTATACAGCAATTAAATGAAACAATTGCTAATGATTTAAAGAGTAAATTAAATCTAAATGATACCGATTTAAAAACTGTTTTAAGTGCTTTTGATGTGGTTTTAAGCGCTCAATTTAAGCTTGTTTATTTGTATTTAGCAGATATTCAAAACAACATATTCCCTGATACAGCAGATACAGAAGCTAATGGAGGTACTTTGGAGCGCTTAGGAAATATGTATATAGGTAGAAATCCAAACCCTGCTACAATTGGAGTTTTTGAAGCTAATGTAAATGGTGTAGGTGGTTCAGTTTTAAGAGCTGGTTTAACATTTAAATCAAACGAAACTGCAAAAAATGCGGGTCAGGTTTATGTTTTAGATGCTGAATATACATTAACTGGAACTTCAGATATAATTGAAATAAGGTCAATAAAAGGCGGTTTAGGTTATGATTTAGATATTGGTAATGAGCTTACAATTACAGAGCCTGTTATAGGTGTTGAAAATACTATTTCAATTTCTAGTATTTTGGAAGAACCAAAAGCGCAAGAAGACACTGAGGATTACAGAAAAGAGGTCTTAGATAGCTTACAACTAGAGCCACAAGGCGGGAGTAAAACAGATTACAGACAATGGGCCAGCGATGCGCAAGGAGTTAGATCTGTTTATCCTTATGTTAGAAATGGTGATGCTGGTTTTGTTGATGTGTATGTAGAAGCTACTGAATTGGATAGTATTGACGGGAATGGAACACCAAGCGCTCAATTATTAATTGATGTTTCTGAAGTTATAGAGTTTGATCCTGATGATACAAAACCATTAAATCAAAGAGGTAGGAGACCAATGCAAGCAGATGTAACTACGATAGCTATTAATTTAGTACCTGTAGATGTTCAAATAACTGGTTTAAATGATAATACTACAGCTATACAAAACGCTATAATTAACAACATGAAAACGTTTTTAAGAAGTGTAAGACCTTATATTACTGGTGCTGATTTGGCTAGAAATAGAAATGATGTATTGTATAATCAAAGGCTTTCAAGTGTTGCAACTGATGTTTTAGATTCAGGTAATTATTTTACTGATTTCGTTATGCAAGTTGATGGAGTAACCGAAAATAGTTACCAGTTTACTTTAGGAAATATACCATATTTAAGAAACGTAACATTTTAATTAAAGATTATGTATCAAGTATTAGAAAACAGCACAATGCATGGAGAAAATACACCATTCGGTAATGGAACTCCTCACAGATACCCAACTAACGGAGAAAGTTTAACAGATTTATTTGCTAATTTAATAACTAAATTATATCCAACTGGAAGAGCTTTTTATATGGAGAAAAATAAGCCTTTTGATTTACTTCATCAGGCTATAAATAGAAGCTTTATAAGAGTAATTGAAGATGCTAGATTAACAGTTGAGGGCGTTATTCCAACTAGTGACGATTTCGGATTAGATGATGCGTTGTTATGGGAATATAGGCTTGGTTTACCAACTAATTTAAGTAATAGCTTAGAACAGCGAAAAGAGGCTATTTTGCGCAAAATGTCTTATCCAAATAACATAAAGGCAAGGCAACATCAATTATTTATTGAAAGTCAATTACAACTTGCTGGATTTGATGTCTATGTTTATGAAAATGTGGCCCCATATAAAACACCTGATGAAATAGCAACTTTAAATTTAGGCACAAGGCAGCATTCAAATGATTTACAACATGGTAACGGTATTAGTCATGGTTCTGCTAATTTTGATGTAATTGCAAATTATGCAGATGTTAATGAAGACTATTCCGTAGGCTCAAATTTATGGGCGACTTTTTTTATAGGTGGTCCAACTTTGGGAAGTATGGCCATCGTGCCACAAAATAGAAGAGTTGAATTCAAAGAGTTAGTTTTGAAATTAAAGCCAGCTCATTTAGTTGCTTTTACTTTTATTAACTTTGTTTAAAATAATTATAATATGAGAAATAAAGGAATACAATCTAACATTGATAATTCTGATTTGGTAAATTTTCCAAATGGAAGAATTAAAAATGATGATGGGTCAGGAAATGGAACATCAGTAAACGAGCAAACTAAAGGAGATTTACATGAGTTCTTTGATAAGATGTTAAGGCTTTACGGAATTGAGCATAATAACTTACCTGAAAGTGAAGCAAATGGATATCAAACTATTGAAGCATTAAGAGCAATAGCGAGTAAGAATGATTTTATTTTAACTATTACAAGTACTACAGGTATTTTAAATGTGCCTGTTAAGCTTGGTAAAATGCTAGATAATGAGCAAATAGTTTGTAAAGTTGCAATTGACAAAACAACTGAGACTGAAATTAAAGGAAGTGATAACAATCAATATGTAGTTACTTATGTGGGTGATTTCAAGGCTAATGAGTATGTAAGGTTAATTAAAACAGGTTCAGGAGTTATAGTTGTTCGTTTAGTTGATTTGGTTAATTTAGATACTGCAGTATCTGAATATTTGTATTTGAAAAAAGCAAACCAAACGCAAGAAGATGCGGGAACAACTGATTTAGTAGCTACTACACCACTAACAAATAAAACTGTTTTTGGAAAACGTGTAAATGATGACACAGAAAGTGCACCTTATTTGGCTACTGCTGGACAAAATGGAATTTATCCAAAGGCTCATTTTAGTATTGTTGCTGGTTTGGGAGCTTCTCCGATTAGAAACGTAGGTTCGTTTAGTGGTTTTGATCCAGGAGTAGGAACGCCTGGAGCATTATATGCAGTAAGTGGAGATATTACAGAAGCTAAAGTATTAACGGTTGTTTCAGGTGTTACTACTGTTGAATGTACAATGTCTAATACAATGGATAGTTCTAGTTATGTAGTTGAAATACATATTGAAAGTCAAAGTACATTTACTCAGGATACAACCATTTATCCAGCATTATTTAAACCAGTTTCAACTACTAAATTTCAAGTAGCAGTTAGGGAGCCAGCGAGTTTTACTCAAAATTTAAAAATGCATTTAATCGTTAGACAATTATAATTATGAAAGTATTAGGAAATTTACCAGTAGTTAAGGATTCAGATGTAAAATACCCTTTTGGTTCTGCAATTCAAAACGAAACAGATACACAAGATGGAACACCAGTCGTTCGTGAGATTTACAACGATGTTCTAATGAATATTTACAAGTTGTTAGAACTTACAGGAGCCACACCAACAGATACAGAAGATAATGATACAACGCAATATCAATTAGTAGAAGCACTAAAAAAATTGCCAAACTCTTTAAATGATATTGAACAAACATTAACTTTAACTGGTGCTGTTTGGTCTATACCTTTTAATATTGATTTTTTGCCGAATAAATACGTATTATTTGCAAGACCTACAGATAACTATGTGAGCGGTACTGTTTACACATTTAAGGGAAGTACAGGCACTATATATAGTTTAACTAGTCAAACTGGATTTAATGCTAGTGATGAGGTTTTAATAGTTATTGATAGTGGTACTGTTAGGGTTTATTCCTTGACATTACTAAATGACATGAATAAAACCTTTACTATTTTCGGTCAGGCTTTAGCTTTCAACGATAGCGCTACGATGCATTATCAAGAGGGCGGGAATATTTTAACTGACTATCCTAGTATTGGTAATTTAGAAAATGTTATTCGTGTTTTAGCGGGTGATGGTACATTTACTGTAAACGACATATTTATTTTGAAAGGTAAGATTCTATGTGTTGTTTATGATCCTACAAACATCACTTATAAGTTTTATTCATTCCCAATAAATGATTTTGCTACTGCTAGTTTGGTTACAGTTGTTAGTGGTTCTATTCCAGTTGGTACAGATAACAATCCTTATTTTTATTGTAATGGTGAAAATATTTACGTTACTAATAAAGGTGGTTCAACTGTTAATGCTTATGAATTTGAGGTATTTAGTTTTGATGAAATCGCTAATGAATTAAATTATTTTTCATTAGTTAATTTAGAAGCTACATTTTCAAGAACTACAAATGCGGTTATTAAAGGAGATAATCTTTATACCTTAATTGGGGGCGATTTTAGGCAGTTTTCTATTAGTGGTGGTACTGTTACTAATTTAGCGACTTACAACGGTGTTATAGGTAATATTTTCAACTTCAACGGGAACGTTTATTTTAGTTCGGGTGAGGTTGCAACTAAATGGACATTATAATGCGTTTAGATGTCAATACAGATGCAACAATTCAATTAACTGCAAAACTGGAAAAGCTGCATAGGTCGGCTTTTCCTAGTGCGGTTAGAAATACTTTAAATGAAACTGCTTTTAATGCTAAAAAAGAAGTGCCTAAACAAGCAAATAAAAACTTTACAGTTAGACAAAAGAACTTATTTACTCGTTTTGTTTTAGTTGATAGAGCTAAAGGATTTAATGTTAACAGTATGAAATCTACAATTGGAGTAGATGCCACTACAAAGAGTAAACTTGCTGATGGATTGGAAAAACAAGAAAAAGGCGGTGTTATTTCTGGAAGAAAACTAATTGCGCATGATAAAGCAAGAGTTTCAAATAGTTCAAAAAAGAAAGTAAGGCAATCTAACTACTTAACCAAAGTAGGGCAAGTAAGCAAAAAGGGAAAAAGAATAAAAGGCAGTAAATACATAATGATTAAGAAGAATGGTAAAGGCACTATTTTTGAAACTAAAAAAGGCAAATTAACACCTATCTATAATGTTAGAAATACAGATAAATCGAAAGTTAAATCAAAACCTTTTATCGAACCTAGTGCGTTAATGGCTTCAAAACAAATGCCCGCTATTTATAGAAAACAAGCAGAATATCAATTTAAAAAATATTTATAATGAGTTGGTTAGAAAAATTAGAAAACAATGTATTTTCAATAAAAACAGGAGATGGGAAAACCTACACTCCACTTTGGAAAGATTCAGAAAAAAGCAAAGAATATAATACAAGCACTTTTGATTTTATAGATGTTTCCGGTTCGTTTATTGAGCGTAAAAAACCAAAGGCGACAAAATACCCGTTAATATTTTGGTTTCAAGGAGATGACAATATAGAACAAACAAGAGCGTTTGAAGTATCTGCTGATGATTCAAGACCATGGGAAGTTAACCACCCTTTTTATGGGTTAATTAAAGGGCAACCTTTGAGCTTAAATATAAATGACAAAGCTTATAACGTGTCTGAAATTTCAGTTGATTTTTGGGAAAGTATAACAGAAGATTATCCACGTGACTTGGTTTCTGTAATTGATGAAACTGCTACTAAAAATAATGTAGTTTTAGAAAACTCAATTACAAGCTATTCAAGCAATAAAGCGGTTTTTAGTAGTGAAGATATAACCAAGAATAAAGAAGCTAATGCGCTTACAAATTCGGCTTTTACAAGTGAGTTACAAGGTGATGATTATGCAGATTATCAGGTAGTATATTCGACTGCACAGAAATCAAATGATAATTTGTTAAATGATCCAAGTCTAGCTATTACAACGTGTCAACAATTGCTTAATTACCCAAGCTTATTGGCATTGCCAGTAGTTCAAAAAGTAAAGGCTTATATTGATGCTTTTAACAACTTAAAAATAGAGTTACAAAGTATTGCAGATAAGTTATTTTTTGAGAGTCAGGCGGGTAGTTGTATAAGTAATTACTGTAATGCATCAGTTAATTACTTGCCTACAGATTATGAAATAAGTATTGATGTTTTTCAAGTAGTTCAAGATTTGATTGATATTTATAACGATTATTTGCAGATATTAGATGATAATTCCGTGAGTATTTACGATGTTAATAATACTTGGCAACCTGATGCAGATTTACAAAACAGCCTTTATAATTTGGTTATGTTTACAATTGGAAATCTTTATAATTTGGCTTTTGATTCAAAGCAAGAAAGAAGTTTTTATACTGATAAAGACACTAATTTAATTCTATTAACTCATGAGTATTTATGTCTTGATGCTGACGATGAGAATATAGAGAAGTTCAGGCAAACAAATAATATAAAATTAGATGAGTTGTTTAACATAAAAAAAGAACGTTTAATAAAATACTATGTATAATGAGAATTAAAATAAATGGAGATTACTATATATTTTATAACGAATTAAGTCTTGATTTAAAACTTGATTCAATAGCGTCTACTTTCTCTTTAAATGCAAAATTTAATCCGGATAATGAAAAACATGTAAAACTATTTAAGCCACTAAATTATAGTAAAGTTGAAATATTTAACGATGCTGAAAATTTGATTTTTACAGGAGTAATAATAAATCATTCTTTTACTTCAGATAGCAAAACTAATTTAGTTGCTTTGTCTGGGTATTCGTTGCCAGGTGTTCTAGAAGACTGTACAACGCCTGTTAAAAATTACCCTTTAGAAAGTATTAATAGAAGCTTAAAGGATATTACAGAGCGTTTATGTGGACTATTTAATATAAAGGTTGTAATTGATGAAAGTGTAGGAAATGATGCAAATAGAGTGTATAAAAAATCAGTTGCTAGTCCAACTGATACAATTAAGAGTTATCTAAGTAAACTTACAAGCCAAAGAAATGTTATTTTAAGCCACGATAACAAAGGAAGAGTAGTCTTATTTAAACCAAATGGAGAAAGCAAACCTAAGTATTCATTTAATAAAGATAATACTTTAAACATGAGCTTAGGGGTTAATGGTCAGGGTTTGCATTCTCTTATTTCAGTAGTTAGACAACCAAGTGCTGAAAATTCAGGCGTAAGTACTCAGGATAGTATTTCAAATCCTTTGGTTCCTATTTTCAGGCCCACAACTAAAGTTCTTAATAGTGGAGAAGATACAGATACTAAGAATGCAGCGGACAACGAACTAGCTACAGAACTAAAGGCAATTACTATAAATGTTAGTTTGGTAGGCTTGTATGATGATATTAGTTCAGGGGATATTATAGAGATTTTGAATAAAGAAATTTTCATTTACAAGAAAACTAATTTCATGGTTTCAAGTGTGAAATTTAATATAACACAATCGGCACAATTAACGAGTTTAAGTTTAGTATTACCCGAAACTTACACAAGTAAAGTGCCTAAAAAAATATTTGATATATGAGTACATTCGCAAAAATAAAAGATACTGTTTTAAGCAGTTTTAAACGTACTTTAAAAGTTGAACAGTTTGGAGTAAAGACAGCTTTAGAAAGTAGCCCTTTTGGAATTGATTCAAGTCCTATAAAAGATATGACTGCTATTTATAGTAATACTTCAAACGATGCAGAAAGTGTTATCTTAGGATACATTAATAACAACCAAATTGCAGAACAAGGAGAAACACGTTTATTCTCTTTAGATAGTTCAGGGGTTTTAAAAGCTTTTATTCATCTTAAAAAAGATGGTGTAATTGAGTTAAATGGAGATTCTAATTTTATGGTTAAATATAATGAGTTAGAAAGCGCACTTAATACACTAGCAACAAATATAAATACAGAGAATACTAAAATATCAGTTGCAATTGGTGCTTTAGGTGGTTCTTATGTTCAAACTCCTATTAGCATAAATATTACACCTGCTAAAAATACAACTATCAAAACAAATTAAAGATGTAGTTTGATTTTGCTTATTTTCAAATTATTTTTCTTTTTTCAAACCTCCAGTAAAATGGGGGTTTTTTGTTATAATTAAAAATATTTTGTAATTTTTTTAAAAAAGATTAGGTTATTTAAAAATATTTTGTAATTTAGCAGAGTCAAATAATTAGAAATAACAATTAAAACAAATCAAAATGGGAACTTTTAAAGTATTAAACATAAAAAAAACTTACACAAATCCAATAACAAATAAAAAAGCAATAGTTGTTAAAGTAATAAAAGAAGGAACTAAAAGAACTTTTTTTTCTGTTCAAAATGAAGAAAGTAAATATATAACTAGAACAATGTTTGCGAGAGAATATGATGCAAATAGATTGGCAAAGCAATACTGTAATGCATAATGAAAATAAAACAAAAGCTAAACTACTTTGGAAGAGATTGCGAAGTAGTTGATTTAAACACAACTCACGTATTTAAAAGATTTTATTGAAAATAATTTATAACACTTAACACAAATATTTTAAACCAATAAATAACAATTAAAAATGAAAAAAATTTTAGAGTGGCTTTTTAAATTCATAGAGAGCCAAAGAATAGAAAGAAAAAAAATAGAAAACATTATTTCACTAAATAAAAAATATGGATATTTAGAAAAAATAGTCCTTTATACGAAAGAAAAAAGAGTTTTAAATATTCTACTAATTAAATTTGATGATATTATTAACGAGGTTAAAAATACAGATGTAAATGAGCATCACAGAGAAAGTTTAATTAAGCTTTGTGAAATTAACAAAGAGATTATAACAATAAAATTAAAATCAATTAATAATTAACTTTAAATAAATAAATTATGAACACAGAAGAAACAACAACGATTAACGGATTAACTTTTTTACAATTTTGCAATGGTCTTTTTGGATTTTTTGTAATCAACAAAAAAACAAGAGAAGAAGTATTTAGATTTGAATTATATCATGCTGGTTTTAGTTTAGCGTATATAAAAGATAATTTTAACTTAGAGCCAAGACCAAAAAAATAACAATTAAAAAACAATTATGAAAACAATTAAATTAATTTTAGTATTACTTGTATCTACTGTATCAGTAGGTCAAGGATTGTATGGAAACGATGATAAACGTTTTACAATTTCAATTAACACAGAGCCAAACGCAATAATCAAGGATGGTTTTAATTTTGGAGCAAACATTGATTATCAGATGGACAACACCTATTTTAAATTAGGTATTTATTCTTTTCCTGATCTTAACAATGTGGGTTACTTCCAGTATCATGGAGCAGTTGGATTTAATAAACACTTAGGAATGTTTGAAGATTCACGTGTTTATGTAGGCGGATTAGTAGGCGTGAATTTCAGAGAGGGTAACAGAAACCCGATTGCTGGAATTGAGGGAGGTTATCAGTACTATTTAACCGAAAGCATCGGTTTAGGATTAATGGCTTCTTATATTTATCGTTCTGATTCGGAGTTTTACGAGGGCGATATGTGGATTTTTAACGGAGGTATTGAAATAATCTTTGTACTTTAAACTAATTAACAATTAAATATTTTACCAATGAAAACAATTTTTACAACAATTTTTTTAGCTATTACAGTAATAGCAGGAGCGCAAAACCTTAATTTATCAGGAAATCATGTGATAGAAAACAGCACGGGTAATTGCTATCCTAAGGAAACTGTAACGATTCACAACCTAAACATGAACGGTGATGCTGTTCTAAACATTTCGGGTGTAGATTTAGTGATTACTGGTAATATGAATGTAAACGGGCACTCGTTAACTATCATTTCATATTGTCCTAATGTGCCTAGTAAAGTTTGCGTTCAAGGTAACTTAAATATACAAAATGGTAACACTGTCAACTATGTAAATTCTCAACTTGATTGCAATAGTTTAGCTATGCCAGTTTTCGACATAAACACAGATTTAAACGAGCCTTTTGTGATTTATAATCTATTAGGGCAAGAAATTAAAAGAGGTGTTACAGACTTGTATATGTATTCTGATTTGCCTAAAAATACGGTTTACATTGTGAGAGTTGAGAGTTACGAACAATTTAAAATAATTATATAATGCAAGAAATCCAAACAATTAGATTAGATGGTTATCCAAAAATCAAAGATTTTTCAAGAATGAAAAAGCCAAGTTTTAAAGTGGATATTAACGATCCAAATTTTGATAAACCAATTATTAACCTTTATAAAAATTATTAATTATGAGTGAAAAACGAAAAAAAGTAAAACTTGATGTAGATCAGTTTATTTTAGATTATTCAAGGCATTCTGGAATAGTAGGCAAAATGAAAGCATACGAAGAGATGAATATAAGCTTTCAAGTTTTTGCTGGTTACGCAAAACAGATGCCGAAAGTGTTTTCTGAAATACATTTAATATGTTTAGAAATGGGAAAAAGTGTAGATAATTATTTACTAATTGAAGAAATTGAAGAAAATGGATAAAGAAATTAGAATCACAAAAACAAGAGGGGTTTGGACTGCTGAATTATGGTCAGAACATGAAGAGCCTTTTATTCCAGGTATGTATTTTGAAGATAATGTAAGTGCTAATGATTATCTGCAATTACAAGTAGAAATAGGAAATAAGAATTGGGTAGACATTTTAAATAAATAATTAAACAAACTATGAGTACTGAATTAAAAAAAATAGACATTTCAAGTATTGACATTTCAAATATTGAATTTACAGGATTTGAAGATTTAAGAAAAGAAATTGTTCAAGTTGTAGCAGATAATCCATTTATTGAGATAATCGATAATGAGAGCTACAATGATGCTAAAAAAAGGCGTACAGCTTTAAGAAGCGCTAGAGTTAAGCCTCAAAACGATGATAAGTTAATTGCTAGTAAGGTTCAAGTAATTAGAAAAACTATCAAGGGCAAAAATGATGAGTTAGTAGAATTAGTTTTACCTCATGAAGAAAAGCAACAAGAAGAGGTTACAAGGTGGGAAAATATCAAAGAAAAAGAGCGTGAAGAAAAAGAGCGCTTAGAACAAGTTAGAGTTGATACAATTAAGGCAAAAATTGAAGAAATTGAAACTCTATGTTACGCAACTATTCAAGCTATCGCGTTTGATAAAATAGAAAACGATAAAAAGTTAATTGAAGCTAAACTAAATACTGATTATGATTTTGAAGAATTCGATTATAGTTTCACATTAGCTAAAACAAGAGTTGAAACTGCTTTAACTGAAAAGATTACTTCTTTACAAAATGCAGAAAATGAGCGTTTAGAAAAGATTAAATTGCAAGCTGAAAAAGATGCAGCCGAAAAAAAGGCAAAGGAATTGCAAGCTCAAATTGATGCTCAAAACGCACAGATTGAAAAGGATAAAAAAGAGCGTGAAGAAGCAGAAAGAAAGTCTAAAGAAGAAGCTGAAAAGAAAGCACGTGAAGAAAAAGAACTAGCTGAAAAAAAGGCAAAGAAAGAAAAGGACAAAGTTTTTGAAATTCGTAAAAATAGGCTTGCTGAAATTGGATTTTTAGATAGAGAGTTAATTTTTGAAAATAAAGAACTTAATATTGAACTTCATCATAGAGCTATTTACAACGCTGATGTTATCGACTTTGAAAATATTTTAACTGATGCTAAAAAGTCTATTCAAGAAGCTAAAGAAAAACTAGAAAAAGAAAAAGAAGAAGCTAGACTAAAAGCTGAACAAGAAGAAAAAGAACGTTTAGAAGCTGAAAGATTAGAAAAAGAAGCAAACGAAAGTTTACAAAAAGATATTGCAGAAAGAAAAGCAAGACTTTCAAATGACAAAGAAATCATTAAGTCTAGTTTAGAAACTTATTTCGCTGATTTGCATTTAGAAACTGAAAATGAAGAAACAAAACAGTTTATTGAAGATGCTAATACTAGTATTCAGGATTTGAAAACAGAATTATTAAATCAATTAGAAAATATTTAACATGTCGAAAGAATTAACAGAAACTCAAAATAAATTTTTATCAATTTCTAAAGTTATTGATAGTGAAATTTCAACAGTTTTAGCATCAAATGCAAACGGATTTCAAAAAGCATTTGTAGTAAGTTCAGCAATTGGAATTATAAAAGAACAACTTACATATGATTATATGCTTCCTATTATGTCGCTTCAAGGTTCTAGTTTAGGATTTAAAACGGACCAAGACACAATTAAAGTAAAAGAGGGTAATAATTGGGTAACAAAAAAAGGTCCAGGTTATCCAGTTGAAATAGTCAAAGAATGTTTAATGGAAGCTACTTTTTTGGGCTTAGAAGTTACAGGAAATCAATTTAATATTATTGGTGGAAATATGTATCCAACACGTGAGGGATTTGGAGCTTTATTAGATAAAATTAAAGGTCTTAAAAAGAATTTTACCTATACTAATATTTCACAGCCAGCGGGTCAAAAAGTAGCAAATGTTAAAGTTCGAATTGATTGGCAATTTGATGGAGAAACACCAAAAAAAGAAACACCAAAAAAGCAAGAGATTGATTTTCCAATTAAATCAAACGATTATACTTCTTATGATGCTTTGATAGGTAAAGCAGAAAGAAAAGCTAAAAGATGGCTTTATAATACAATTAAAGGTACTGATATTATCGATGGAGATGTAAATGAATTGCCAATTATTGAAGCTGAAACAATAATTGATGAGAGATTAAACGAGCTTAAGCGATTATTTAAAGAAACCGAAAGTGTTTTAAGTGATAAAGAAGTAGAAAGATGCAAGGAAGTTATTAATACTGAAGAAATCAACTCATACGACAAAACAATTAAGTTTTTAAAATCAAAATTACCAAAAGATGGAAATTAAAATCAAAAAATTACACAAAGACGCTGTTATACCTACATACGCTAAAGAGGGGGATGCGGGAATGGATTTAACTGCTGTTTCAGAACATAATGACAAAGATGGAAATACAGTATATGGAACTGGTTTGTCTTTTGAAATTCCTAAAGGATATGTTGGATTATTGTTTCCAAGATCAAGTAATTCAAAAACAGATTTAAGACTTACTAATTCAGTTGGTGTTTTAGATAGTGGTTATCGTGGTGAGGTAATGTTTAAGTTTAGAAACGATAATTTTTCTAATATTGATTATGGTCTTAAAAAAGCTTTTATAAACGAAAATGTAAGTTTTGATAATCAATATAACGTAGGAGATAGAATAGGACAATTAATAATAATGCCTTACCCAGAAGTATCATTTATTGAAGTTGAAGAGCTTGAAAGTTCTGAACGTGGTACTGGTGGTTATGGTTCGACGGGAATTTAATTATTATCCAGTAAATAATAACTATGATAGAAAACAAAAAAAGAATTTCAAATTTCACTAGTAGTCAAATGTATAGACTGGTTGGATTAGGAACCAGAAATGCTACTAAAGAAGAAATAGCAGAATTTAAAAAAGAAAATCCTAAATCACAAAAAAAAACTATTAAATGTGAAAATACATTTGATGAAAAAGCATACACTTATATCGAAGAGAAAATATATGAAAAAGCTTTAAAACGTTCAATTGATACTGGTGCCTATTCTCAATCTATGGCATGGGGTAAGTTCCTTGAAAAAAGGGTAAATGATAATTTAGGTATGGAATATTCGTTAATTTCAAAAACTACATTTTCACACCCAAAATATGATTTTTGGACTGGTTCTCCTGATTTTGTAGTGCAAAATATTAAAGATGCTGAACTAAAATGTTATGAACCTAAAAACTTTGCTAGCTATGCAACTGCTTTATTAACTGAAAATACTGAAATAATAAAAGAAAAGCACCCTAAAGAATACTGGCAAATAATTAGTAATTCTATTATTTTAGGAGTTCCAAAAGGCGAAGCAATTTTATATATGCCTTATGAAAGCGAAATGGACGAAGTTAGAGAGCTTGCAGAAAATCCAGAATATTTACAACAAATTGGAATGATGCCTTGGGAAGTTCGATTTATAGTAGAGAAAAGCAACTCACAATTAGCCGTACTTCCAGATGATAGTAGTTTTCCTAACTTAATTAAATTTGAGTTTGATATTCCTGTAAAGGATGCAGAATTTTTAACTAAACGGGTCTTAATGGCTAGTAAAATTTTGAATAATGGAGTATAAAGAATTTTTAGAAAACAAGATAGTAATTGCAGATTCTTTTGGCTATGAAATAGATCAATCAGAAATAAATCCAATTGCTTTACCTCATCAAAAAGATATTATTCAATGGAGTATTTCAGGAGGTAGAAGAGCTATTTTTGCATCATTTGGACTTGGAAAAACTTTAATGCAATTAGAGATAGCTAGGCTTATAATTAAAATAACTGGAAAACCTTTTCTTATTTGTATGCCTTTGGGAGTTATTGGTGAGTTTAAAGATGATAATGAGCTGCTAAATACTGGTTTTGAAGTTAAGTATATAAAAGATAGCGATAGCGTAGAGACTTCTGAATTGGCAATTTATGTTACTAACTATGAAAGAATAAGAAAAGGAGATGTAAAAGCTGAATTTTTTGGAGGTGTTAGTTTTGATGAAGCTAGTATTTTAAGAAATTTAAAAACAGAAACTACTAATTATGTTTTAAAGCATTTTAAAGACGTTAATTATCGCTTTGTAGCTACAGCTACACCAACACCAAATGACTTCATAGAGATACTTAATTATGCAGATTATTTAGGTGTTATTGATAGAGGTCATGCGCTTACAAGGTTCTTTCAAAGAGATTCTACTAAAGCTGGTCATTTAACTTTATATGAAAACAAAAAAGAGGAGTTTTGGAAATGGGTTTCAACTTGGGCGGTTTTTATCAATAAACCATCTGATTTAGGTTATGATGATACTGGTTATAATTTACCAAAATTGAACCTTATTGAAATTGAAATTGATAATACTTCAGATGGAGTTATTACAAATAGAAATGGTGATATTGTCTTAGTCCCAGATTTAACAAAATCTTTAATTGACACCTCAAGGGAAAAATCAAGTTCAATTGACATAAGAGTAAACAAAGCCTTTGAAATTGTAAACGAAAATGAAAATGAAAATTGGATTTTATGGCATCATTTAGAATCTGAAAGAACTGCAATTGAAAAGAAATTTAAAACTAAATTTGATGTAAAATCTGTTTATGGAAGTCAAAAAAACAGTGAAAAAGAAAATTTGTTAATTGATTTTAAACATTCAAAATATCAAATATTAAGTACTAAACCTAAAATAGCTGGTTCAGGTTGTAATTTTCAACATGCTTGCAATAATATGATATTTGTAGGTATTGATTATAAATTTAATGATTTCATTCAGGCTGTACATAGGCTTTACAGATTCAAACAAGATAAAGAGGTAAATGTTTATGTTATATTCACTAATAATGAAAGAGAAGTTTTAAAAACATTAAAAGAAAAGTGGAAAAAACACATTGAACTTCAAACAGAAATGATTAATCTAGTTCGAGAATATGGTTTGAATACCAATAAAATAAAAGCAGACATGAAAAGACAAATTTTTGACAATAGAAGAAGTGCTACAATAGGAGGTGCGACTGTTTTTAATGAAGATACAGTTGCTATTCATAATGAAATGGAAAGTAATTCTACAGATATGATTTTAACCTCTATTCCATTTGGAGATCACTATGAGTATAGCGATAATTATAATGACATGGGTCATAATCATGGAAATGATGAATTTTTTAAACAAATGGATTTTTTAACACCAAATCTTTTAAGAACTTTAAAACCTGGTAAGATTGCAGCAATACACGTTAAAGACCGTATTAGATATAGTTATCAAAACGGAACTTCATTTACTACTATTGACGATTTTAGCGGAAAAACAGTAGCTCATTTTGTTAAGCATGGTTTTTATTTATGTGGTAAAATAACAGTAACTACAGATGTGGTTAGGGAAAATAATCAAACATATAGACTTGGTTGGTCTGAACAATGTAAAGATGCTACTAAAATGGGGGTTGGACTTCCTGAATATATTTTATTGTTCAGAAAAAGACCAAGTGAAATGAATAATGCTTACGCAGATGAACCTTGCGAAAAAACTAAAGAAGAATATACAATTGATAGATGGCAATTAGATGCTCATGCTTACTGGAAAAGTTCAGGCGATAGATTTATGAGTAGTGAAGAGCTTTCAACTGCTGACATGAAAGCAGTATTTAATCGTTGGAGAGAATTTGATAAAAAAAACATTTATAATTTTCAAGAACATTTAAAAGTTTGTAAAGATTTAGAAAATTCAGGTAAATTAAGTCGTTTATTTATGACTATTCCACCTACTTCAAATACAGATATGGTTTGGACAGATGTTAATAGAATGAACACTTTAAATGCAAATCAAGCGAATAGAAAAAAGGAAAAACACATTTGTCCTTTGCAGTTAGATATAATTTCAAGGTTAATTGAACGATTTACAATGAAAGGTGATGTAGTAGATGATCCTTTTGGTGGTTTGTTCTCAACAGCTTATAAAGCTTTAGAGATGGAAAGAAAAGCAATAAGCACAGAATTAAATCCTAATTATTATGACGATGGTTTATTTTATTTAAAATCAATTGAATATAAAATTAATGTACCAACTTTATTTGATATTTTATGAAATTTTTCAAGAAAAAAACTAGAGCTGAAAAAGTTCAAAAAAGAGCTGAGAATGTTTACGCAGAATTAACCTCAACTATAGAATGTGAGTTTACAGAACTTGAAACAGTTCAAATACTTAACGATGTTAGGCGAATGTTAGATAATGGCTTAAATCAAAGAAAAAGTGATTGTATGAGCATTATAACTACTAACAATCAGAAAATAACCGAAATAGAAAAGGCTATAAGTTATTTAGAGTAAATTTTGTATATTTGTATCAGAGTTATCTATGGTGGATTTAACTCAAAGAAAGATATTTATTACCTAAAAGCCTAAGGGAGTAGTTGCCACCATCGACGAAACCTAGGCTTTTTTTATTAATATGAAAAATAATTTTAAAGACACGAATACTATTTTAGTCCAAGGATGGATGATAAATAGTTATAATTTAAGTGGAAATAATTTATTGATTTATGCTTTAATTTATGGATTTTCGCAAGATGGTGAAAGTGAGTTTTTCGGTTCATTAAATTATATTTGTACTGCTGTTAATTGTTCAAAACCTACAGTTATAAAATCACTAAATTTTTTAATTGAAAAAGGTTTAATATTAAAAACTCAAAATTCAATTAATGGAAATACTTTTAGTAAATACAAAACAATTATTAAAAACTTTACACCCTGTAAAGAATCTTTACCAGTAAACAATCTTAATTCTAGTGGTAAAGAATCTTTATCTACTGGTAAAGAATCTTTACATAATAATAATATATATAATAATACTAATAGTAATAAAGAAGAAAAAACTTTTTTTTCAGATTTAAATACATTAGATACTGAAACTAATAAACAACTAAAAAAAGAAAAAAAAGAAAGCGCGCGCGAAAATGAAATTGATTTTACTAAATTATTATCATACTACAATTCTGTATTAAATAAATCATGTAGAGTGTTTCCTGAAAATGTAAAAAAAGCATTTAATCTAAGGGTGAAAGAGGGATATTTAAAAGAAGATATTAAAAAAGTAATTGATAACTCTTTTAATGATGAATTACACAAAGAAAATAATTACAAATATGTTACTTTGGAATTTTTATCACGTCCTAAAATATTTGAAAGATATGCATCAATGGAACACCAAAAACCAATTAAAAAAGAAAAAGGCGGTTTTACTAATTACTAAAAAACTTTGATATTATGATAGATGGATTTGAGATATTAGAACAAAGTAGTTTATCTAATGATATGATTCAGTATTTAAAAAAAGGATCATTGAGAGGTGAGTATTTAGGTTTTCCATCTTTTAATGAAAAATACACAATGGCTTTGCCTGGTTGTACAGATTGGACTGGTTCAGGTGGTTCTGGTAAAAGTGAGTTTTTACTAGAAAACTTAATAAACACTACTTTATTTTACGGATGGAAACACCTACTTTATGTGCCTGATGTTGGAACTAGACAAGAGATAGTGTCGATTTTAATACATAAATTATCAGGCAAAACTTTTGATAAAAGATATAAAAATTTAATTACTGAAGAAGAAGTTTATAAGCATTTACCATGGGTAACTGAGCATTTTAAAATACTTTACAAAAAGGATAAAAAAAAGAAGCTTACACCGTATCAGTTTTGGGATTTATTCATACAAATGCATATTAAAGACCCGATGATTAAAACCTCAACTATTGACAGTTGGAAAGATATGAAAAGGTATGTAGGCAGGGATAATGAGACAATAGGTAGGGATGATTTGTATCTTGAAGATGTTTTAGGTTATAGAAATGATTTGTGTGATTTGTTTGATGTTCATTTTCATATAATTATACACCCATTAAAAACAGAAAAGGACAAAAACGGAAATAGATTACCCGCAAGTCCTTATGATTTAAAAGGAGGTACAACATGGTTTGATGCTGGTAAATGTATGATTACAGTACATAGAGTTGATGGTACAGCAAATGAAGTTCAGGTAATAGTCACAAAGGCTAAACCTGGAACAGTTGCAAGTTTAGGACCTACTACATTTTATTTTGACAGCACATTAAGAAAATACTATTGGGAAGATACTCAAGGCAAACACTACGCTAAAAAGGAAAGGGTAAGTTTAATTGATCGAGTATTTGAGAAAACAAACGATGAATACGAAGATGATTTACCATTTTAAAAAATAGATTATGAAAAAAATAAAAATAGGTTCAGATTTTAGTGGAGTAGAGAAAGTTAAAGTAAAATATTTTGATAAATATTATATTGATAAATTAGGAAATGTTTACAATAAAACAAAAAAATTAAAACCACAACCACGATCTGGTTATTTAAAAGTTTCACTATGTAATAAAGGGATAATTAGCCAAATGTATATACATAGGTTAATTGCTATTACACTTATTCCTAATCCTAATAATTTACCAGAAGTAAATCATATTAACGGCATTAAAACAGACAATAGGTTTGAGAATTTAGAATGGTGTAGCAGGAAAGAAAACGCTAAACATTCTTACGATAATAAACTACAAAAACCACAAAAAGGATCTTCTCATGGTAATTCAAAATTAACAGAGAAAGATGTATTAGAGATTAGGTATAAAAAATCAACAGGGCATTCATTATCGGAATTAAGTAAAGAATATTCACTAGCAATATCAACCACATCACAAATAATAAACAAAAAAAGATGGAAACATATTTAAAAATAGGAAGCGATTGTTCTGGAGTTGGCTCATTTCCACAGGCCATAAGAAGATTAGGATTAAAATATGAAGAAACTTTTTCATGTGATTTTGATTTCTATGCAAGACAAACTTATCTTTTAAACTTCGGAACTGAAGAAGATATTATTTTGTCAAAATCAAAAGAGCATAAGTATTATTGTGATAAAGTAAAAAACATAGCGTTAAAAACAAAATCAGAACCAACAGAGGAAGAAGAAAATATTTTGCTTGAAGCTAACGAATTTGCGAAAAAGTTTTCTTTCTACTATCCATTTAATATGTACCAAAGAGAAATTCCTAATGAACCAAACGATATATATGTTGGGTCTTTTCCTTGTCAATCATTCAGTTTAGCTGGTAAAAGAAAAGGTCAAGAAGATAAACGTGGAATACTTTTTTATAATGGTCACGAATTTATCCAAAAAAACAAACCTCGTTTTTTTATTATAGAAAATGTAAAAGGTCTATTGAGTGATGATTCTGGAAAAACTTTTCAAAGATGGATTGATTTTTTAGGAGGAAAATCGGTTAATGGAAATCCTGTTATTTTCCCACATGAAGAAGCTGCACCTTACCACGTTTATCACCAGGTTCTAAATGCTAAAAACTACGGTATTCCACAAAATAGAGAGCGTATTTTTATAATTGGCATTCGTGATGATGCGGATAATACCTTTAGTTTTCCAAAACCTTTTCCATTAGAAAAAAGATTGAAAGATGTTTTAGAAAGTGAAGTTGATGAAAAGTATTTTTTGAGTGATAAGATGGTTAAAGGATTAATTAATACAGAACATTTAAACTCTAATAGAATAAATAATACTTTAAGAGTTGGCGGTCAAGGTAGTTTAACTAAAAAACATTCGTTTGATATTGTAAAAGTTGGACATATTAATCAAGACACACAAGCATCACAAGTTTATTCAGAATATGGCATTACTCCAAATATATGTGCAGGAACACACGGTTATGCAAATGGATATGTAGAAACTAAAATCGGTACTTGTATAACTCATGAAGATGGTAGAGGATTTCGAGCTACTGAAGATAATAACTGCCCTACTATTCCAGCAAGAGCTAGAGAAGATGGAAGCGGACAGCCTGTTATTAAAGTAGTTGCTTTTGGTAGGTCGGAAGAAGAAAAATTAAGAAGAAAAAAAGTGTTTCAAGAAACTGGAAAGGATTCAGGTAGTTTTAAAGATAAAAATTTAATACTTAAAGATCAAGAATATTATGATACACTTTTAGCTTCTCCAAATCCACAAAAAGAAGGATTAATAATGGTCCCAACCAATAACTCAAAAGGTTATGACATAGCAGAAGAAGAAGAAGAAGATTCTATAAATTTTAGTAATCCAAATTCAGAAACTCGCAGAGGTCGTGTCGGTCACAAAGTAAGTAAAACTTTAGATACTACTTGTAATCAAGGAGTTTATACCCAACAAAAAATAAGAAGATTAACTCCATTGGAAGCTTTTCGTTTGATGGACTTCAATTTTGGAATACTGGGAGTAAAAGACTTTGTTTGGAAAGTTTCAGATTCTCAGGCCTACAAACAAGCAGGAAATAGCATTTGTGTAGGTGTTTTAGTTGAAATAATAAAAAGGCTTAAACTATGAACCTAGAAGAAAACAAATTTAAAATAGAACAAGATTATTTTGAGGCTTTGATAAAATATAAAAATTTAAATTCTAAATCAAACCCTAAATTTGAAGATTCAAGAATTTATTATAATTACATAGTTTCTAAGAGAAATAATTTTACATTTATTGATTTAGCACATGAACTGGCTTACGAGAAAAACCAAGAAGATTTATTAATATTAAACAACACTTTATCAGAATGGATAATTAAATCAGATAAACAAAGCAGTAAAGATAAAATACAAGATTTATTATTTGGTGTTTGGAGGATTTCTAGTTTTGTTACATTTTTCGAAACGGTTGTAAAGCAATCGGTAACTAAATTACATAGTCTTAGGAATGAAAATAATAAAATGGAAAATGAAATTAAACTGTTAGGCTATAAAATTAATCAAAAGGATAATGAAATCAACAGTCTTAAGCAAGAAATCGAATTTATCAAAAGTTCAAAATGATGGAGATAAGAGTTATTATTTATATAAAAATAACATTACTGTTTATCCGATTTACAAGAATGGTAAATTTCAAATTCAAGTTAATAATAATAATCGTTTAAAGACATTTGAAAAGCAGATAAGCCAAAAAGAAATAAATGAATCAATTGCAAAAACAATAAATTATTATTATGAATTATTACAAAATGAAGAACTTAAATTAAAACAAAAATAGAATTATGGACTTAATCAAAGAAATTACAATAAACGATCCACCATCAAAATGGGTTTTGAAGTACAAAAAGCCAAAATTTGATAAACATGGAAAGAAGATTGAAAAGCAGGATTATTATTTAACTGGAAATCTTTTTTATAGTGATAGGACCAGTTTTCATTTAACCAGTAAAATAATTTATGAAACAAAAGAATTTCTTTATTCGCATTTGAAAGGATTGCCAGAATTAGAAAAAATGCGCTTAGATTTTGAATATCACAAACCAACGCATATTGATTTAGATAATAAGGCTAGTTTCTGGGTTAAGATTATGCTAGATATTTTGAAAACACCAAGTCAAAAACAAATTGAAAACGGTATAAAATTCAAGAAGCCAATTATAACTACAAACACCATTCAAGATGACAACACAAAATGCATTACAGAAATTAATCTTAAATTTGTAAAAGCTGAGCATAAGATGATTTTTAGGATTTATGGCAGACCGAAAGTCGAACAAAAGAAAATGGATTTATTTTTTATATAATTAAACATAAATATTATGAATTTCACAAAAGAGAATTTTGAATTAATTGCAATGACAATTAAGAACGGTAAATGTTTACCAAAGTATAACTATAAGCATAGTGATACTGCAGAAAAAGAAACAAGGGAATATATCGTAAAAGTTCCAGTTGCACCTCATCCAGACTTACAAGGTTTATTTTTACAATTACGTGAATATGTAGCTAAAGACCACTACATGGAAACTGACATTGATACTTTGGAGAGAATAGAAATAACTCAGGTTTTAACTGCTGGAAAAGATGAAAACAAAGGAATTAAGATTTTAGGAACTTTAACCACATTGCACGATACTAATGTACCAATTCAAACTGGGTTAATTAGATTTGAGGAAGATATATCAGGTTTTGAGGGGGATTTAGAGACTATTTTCGAAGCAATAGAAAATGAAGCTTTTCTTTACATTTTCAAAAATAAAAGCGCACAGCCTAATTTATTTGAAGTTCAAGATGTGGAGGTGATTGGTTCGGGTTTCCCGCAGATGAGTAAAGTTGTTTAATGTTTAAGATTAAACAATGCTCAAATAAGGACTGCAATAACGATTTTAAGCAATATAATAGCTTAGTTAAATATTGTGGTCCTGAATGTAAAAAAGCTTGCTTAAAACCTAATTTAAAGCTTAAAACTTTTACACCTATTAAAAAGGTTAGTGATAATAGAAAGGTTTTAAATACGATTTACGAAAAAGTAAGGATTGAGGTATTATCTGAGGCTAAGTTTAAATGCTTTATAGATGGCTGCACAAATGTTGCAAATACAGTTGAGCATTTAATGAAGAGAAAAGGTTATGCAGATCAATGGGCGATTGATAACGAAATACCTTTATTAATTGATAAGAGATATTTAAGAGCTTGCTGTTTAGTCCATAATGGAGAGTTAGAAACTAATCCAGAATTATCAAAGAAATATCAATATTCAAATATATCAGGAAAAAAGAAAAGTGAACTTTAAAAAATAATAATAATGGAAGTATCAGGAAAAATAAAGTTTTTAAATATAGACCAAAAAATAACAGAAACTTATACTAAAAGTGATGTCGTAATAACTACAGATGAGCAATACCCGCAACATATTTTCATAGAGTTTGGGGGCCAGAAAAGCGACTTACTCGACCAATGTAAAATTGGAGATAATGTTAATATAAGTATTAACATAAGAGGTCGTGAGTGGACTAACCCACAAGGAGATGTTAAGTATTTTAATTCTATTCAAGGTTGGAGGGTTGAAAAATTAGATGTTCAGAATCCACCATCTCAAGTTAAAAGTGAAGAATTTAAACCGCATAAAACTAATGTTAATGATGATGTTAATGATGATTTACCGTTTTAATATTTTTTTTATTATCTTTGAGTATTAGTATTTCATAGTTTGGTTGGTTATAATGATGGAAACCCGTTCTTTTAGAGCGGGTTTTTTTATGCTTAAAAGTTAATATTTAAAAATATTTTGTAATTTTTTTAAAAAAGATTAGGTTATTTAAAAATATTTTGTAATTTAGCAAAGTCAAAAAGTAATAACAATTAAAAAATTTAAATTATGCAAACAATTGAAGTAAAAGTAAAAATCGGAAAATCAAACACAATCACAAGAATTGTATTTTTACTGAAAGATTTTAAAATGATAGAGGGTAATTTATTACATCTTCATAATGACGAAAGAAGATTTAAAATATCTGACGAACAAGTAAAGCAATTAGTTTTACAGTCTGAAATGGAAATCAAACCAAATCCAAAGCCTTTATTAAATATCACAGAAAAAGTTGAAGAATTAAAGAGAGAGTATTAAATTACTTATTAACCGCACCTAAGCATGTGTTTAAACTGCTTATTTTAACCTAAAAAAATAAATAATTATGGAAAATAAAATTGAAAAAATATTTGATGAAGTATTAAAAGAAAAAAAGTTAAAACAAATAACAAATAGAAAGTTTTTATTTGATGTTTTAAATTTCGGTAAAATAAAATATAAAGATATAGAAATTGATTATTCAAGAAGTAAATCATCTTTTATTGATGTTGAGCCAGACAAATTATTTGAATTTTTGATTGAATTAAGAAGAGTATTAAGAGGCCAGTACCTTTACAAAAACAAATACATAAGAATTATAACATCATCAAAAGTAATTCATAGGTTTATAGCAAATTCTAATATTTTTAAACAAGAATCTGAGTATTTCGACATGTTTCCTAAAGATTATGGTTTTGCTCAAAATTTTATTTTTGAGGATATATGTATAACTATTTTTGATGTGACATATACTAATCCTGAAACAGAAATAACATAATTTTTAATAAATGATAACTCTTTGATTGTGGTTCCAGAATGTTTAGAATCTATTATGGAGTTTGATTGTTTAAAACCAAATTTTGACACTAATAAAATAATAACTATTAACCTAAAAAAAAGCCTATGAGAAAATACGAAGTAGAGTATTATGCTGAGGTTAACGACCAATGCGATGAGTGTTTGACAATTGTAGAATATGAAAACATTATACAGGCAGTAAATGATTTTAAATCTCATTTTAAGAACTGCAAAAGAATAATTAAAATAACTGAAGTTTAAAAACTAAAAATATGTACAGAATTAGCAAAGTAGGTAAGACCTACATAGTAGAAAGTAAAGTAACAAAATGGACTTTATTTGGTTTGAAAACAAAATGGGTAAGAAATTACGATATTGAAGAAACTAGAACGTTTGGAGCGTGTTTACATAATGCTCAAATAGAATTACGAAACGAAATAATTAAAAATTCAAGATAAATGGAAGTAGCAGTAGTAACAGTAGTAGCAATCTTATTTATTGTTTTGTATGACAATTTCAAGATTAGAATTTCGGAACAAAAAAAAGAAGTTCCAAAAGATGTTTTTCTGGACTTGATGAATAATAAATGTAATAATGATTGTGAGAATTGCACATGTAAAAAAACGTATTGCAATTATTGTTTAGAACTAAAGGAGATATCAGGAGACCTTTTTGGATGCAAAAAATGTTTAGAAAAATATAGTTAACATGAATACATCTCATTTAAAAAAAATTAAAAGAACAATTTATTTTTTGCTTAAAAAAGTTGAAATGTTGGAAATTGTATATAAAGAGCATCCGACAAATGAGAACTTAGATAAGTTAAGCCATTTTAATGATAAATTAGATGTTAGAATGGATACATTTTACTCTAGTGTTATAATGTATCTTAAGGAAGAAGATAACGCTTTATTTGAGGTTTATTTAAGCTTCAAAAAAGAACAAGTAAAAAAGGTATTATTGATTAACCTTAAAAAAGAAATCAAAAGAAAAAAAAGTAACGAACCAAGTATTGATTATTATCGTTTTAATATTCATACTGAATTAAAAAAATAGAAATGAAAACAAATTTAAAAAACTTTATAATAATATTTTTAGGATTACAAATAATGATTTATATGTGTTTATAGCAGAAAAAGCCTTAGAGGCAGTATTTGGAGATAATGTTTATGATTTTATTAACAGTAAATTAAAATAACCATGAGTACACCAACACCACCAACAGAAAAGATAAAAAATAACGTTCCAATTGGAAATGATGGACAAGTAAAGGCTTGCGTTATTCAAGCATTAAAAGTTTTGCCTACAGCAAAGGAAGTAGAGCAACTAAAAATAGAACAAGGTTATAAATGGATTACAAGTAACAAGACATCAAAGCTAGTCCACCCAAATAAGGTAAGGAGCTATTTAAAGGATGGATGGCATTTATCGAAGTCTAAAAATTAAATCAATATGAAATAGTTTTAAAACAACATCGAAAAAACAAAACAGTTAAATAAAACTAACTGATCTCTTATGACTTTAGAGTAAAAAGGTTTTGTTTGTTTCCTTTTTTAAGCCTATGCGCTAGGCGTGTAGGCTTTTTTTTAACTTAAAAATAAACAACAAAATGAATAAAACAGTATCAATAAACGGAAGAAAAGCGAAAATTAACTTAGAAGATGGCTTTTTGAGTATTAATTACAGAGGGCATGAGATGAACTTAGAATTAAATGAGTTTAGTGACATATCAGATATAGTTAGTTTGATGTCTGGAAGAACTGAATCAATAAAAGAAAGGGAAGTTGAGAAAAGAAACACTTTAGATAAGTATTTTGATAAAATAAAACAAAACAATTTAAACGATTTAAGAGATGAATTTGCAAAGGCAGCTTTAGGTGGTATAATAGTGAAAGCAGTTAATAACAAAATTATAATTATTGTTAAAGATGCTTATGATATAGCCAACGCAATGCTAGAAGAGAGAAAGAAACACATTAAAAAAGGGTAAAAATGATAGGTTTTAAAAAATTAAAAGGACAAGAATTAGAAGCTTTAAAAGCTGACCATGAGAATCAAGTAGTTTTAGGTTTAAAAATGACATTTGATGAGTATTTTGTTGCAGAATCAACAAAGGAAAGAAGAATGAAAATAGTAAATGACTTAATATTAGAATCTTATAAAGAATTAGATAAAAAAGGGTAATTACCCACAATAATCAAAACCTCAATTAAAAAACTTAAAAGTTGAGGTTTTTAACTAAAAATCAAAATTATGGAAACAACTAAAAGAATAAAATTTTTAAAGAATAAATACAAAGATGCTGATATAGTAGTAAGTGTTCAGGGGGCAATATTTAATATGAAAGATTATGATTTAGATAGTATATTCTATGTGCCTGGACATAATAGTTTTTACATAAAAGATAATGAAGGAACAGCAGATAAAGAGCTATTTAATTGTATATCTGAATACGCAAAAATAATATCATAAATGGCAAATTTTGAAAACGTAGAAGTAGGCACAATAGCTTTAATAAAGCAATTAGAGTGCGGGCGAATAGTTCAGATAGCATTAACAACTCAACAAAGCAGTATGTTGCAGTTCTTTCTTGCTAAATTATCAGAAGAAAATAAATTGATCCAAATGCCTGAACAATACGACCTAGTTTTAAAAAGCAGTTTAAAAAATCAAAAAGTTGTATAAAACCTTAAATAATCAATTAAATGAGTAAAACAGTAGAAACTTTTAAAATGCCATTTAAAACAAAGTTTTTTAATAAAGGACAAAAGGTATTCGTTCTAATTAAAACGGGAAATTTAGCTATAAAAGTAAGAGGTCGATTCAGAGGAAAATATAAACGAATAAACGCATGGTTTAAATATCGTGAAAATGATGCGTGTTTGTTTGATGTAAAAGAAATTGAAATTTCTGAAAAAGATTATAAATCTATTTTTAATATAAATTAATTAAATGATATGAAACAAGAATGTAAAGAGTGTGACTACATGCTTAATTTTGAAAACGTAAATAAGTGGGGATGTATAGAAAAATGCCCTACATGCGGAAAAGATACACAGATATTGAAAGATAATTTAAAAAATAGTAAAGCCTATAATGATGAGGTTAAGAGAATAAAAGGCATAGCAGACAACACATACAAACAGATAAGTGATTTAGTAATGGGATTAGAAAACACTAACGAAAATTTGAAAAGTTGACAAATAATGTAAATAATCAAAATATGGGCTATATAAAACGAAATTGTAATAATTGCGATAAAGAATATCAAGCAGATACAAGAAACACCAAAAGAGGATGGGGTTTGTGTTGTAGTAAGTCATGTGCAGCTAAACTAAGAGAAAAAAGCAAACCTACATACGACAAGGAAACAGTAGAAAGAAATAATAGAATAAGAGCTGGAAAAATGACATCAAAGGATTTCTTAAGCCTACCATCTCATAGACAGTCTTACTTACTAGAGGTAAAAGGTATTTCAATATCTAAAGAAACATTTAAAAATCTTAGCCAATCTGAACAAATCAAATATAATTATAATAAATGGGGTGTTGATGCGCCTAATATAGTAAATGGCTCAGGTTATATAAGTTGCATTACAAGTGAGGGATATAGGGTAATGGATGGGGTAGCTTATGATGAGTGGGATGACGCAGTATATAATACAGATAGAATAGATTTAAGCGCACACCCTCATGATTTAGATTATTAGAAAATCCTAACGAAAATTTGAAAAGTTGAGTAATTGCACACATAATCAAATATATCAGCAGTACATAACCACACTACATATGATAGTATAGCTTCCTACATGGAGCGCATAAGGACTACATAAGACATAATAAAGCTACTTACTACATAACACACCACACGTAATACAATAGAACGATAGAGTAAGGGATAGAGGACAGAGAGACAACGAGATGAAGAAAGAAAAAAAAGTTTTGTTTGTGTTGTTGGTGTGATGAATACGAATAGAGCGTTTATATTAAACGTTTTTGTCATGAGCAGTGTGTATGTATGTCGTAGTGTAGTTCGTGGCTTAAATGGATTAAAAAAGGTACTGTGACGCCTTTTCCTGCTGTACTGCAATATGTTCCGCAC
>Ga0208795_1000046_pt1 | contig 50840 bp, 66 predicted proteins | sample CB_VirMetaG_6_FD_184541 | JGI IMG/M metagenome (GOLD analysis project Ga0208795, IMG submission 184541) | Freshwater to marine saline gradient viral communities from Chesapeake Bay - CB_1508_2 Viral MetaG (SPAdes) (version 4) | ecosystem: Environmental > Aquatic > Marine > Coastal | place: USA... | reverse complement strand
GGCAGAACTGCTGCCTACCGACGAAGCCCCGATGGGCTTCGGTCAGAATGGCTTTGGTCATCGGGTCGTCAAGGCCCGGGGCCCTGACGATGTCCGAGCGGGATTCGTGGAGCTGCATTGCTTCCTCCGGTGGTTCACGTGTCAGCTCGAGACGTAGATGTCCCGTGCCAAGTCGTCAGCCACCGAAGCTGCGTTGCGTGGTCGGCCCGTCACCCGAAGGTACATAGGGAGGGATGTAGAGGGGCGCCCGTCCCGGGAATCGAACCCGGAGTTTCGCAAGAGGGCCGAACCCCTCGCGCTGTGTTACCTTTGCTGGCTTTCGAGCGCAGCGCCTTAGGCGCTACTCACCAAACTTACACCATACCGGCACGCTGTGGTCCTACTTGCGGCGCTTCGCGCGCTTGGCTCGGCGCTTGGCTGCCTTGCGAGCTGCAGCCGGGCTGTAGCTTTCGACGACAGGCCCGAGGCCCTGGATTTCGTCGTCTTCGTGGGCCTGACTCGCATCACGAGTCAGGGTCAGGCCCGAAGGCCCGGCCGGCGCACGACGGTGAGCGCCGCTGTCGATGCTGTGAGCGTGCTTGTCCAGCGCACGCTGGAGCTTGTCCCACCGGGTGCCACGACGCTGCGCGCCCTTGCTCTCGGTGATTTCGCCCGGTCGGCTGAGCCGACCGCTGCCCTTGTTTTCCTGAACTGTGACCCTTCGGGTCGACGGCGACCGGCTACGCCAGTCGGTACCAGCGGGGCTAAGCCTGCTCTTCGCATCGTAGGACATTCCATCCTCCACACCGCGTCACCCGTAGGTCCTTAGCGGCCCCGCTCGGTAGCGGGATGTTGTTTGCTTCCTGCTTAGAAGCTTTGCACCGTCGCCGTTACCGGCAAGCCCCTTTTCTCAACTTTCTTTTGCCCCGGGCCCATACGGTGCGATGGACCTGCTCTATCGACCGGCCCTTAGGGGCCTACGTCGTGCGACGGGAGAGAGTGAGAAGGGATGAAAGAGCGTTACCCCGTGGGGGCGGTGCGTCGGGAGCGTTTGTCCCTTGCCCCCAGAACATCGGCACCGGGCCCGTTAGCGACAAGGGGTTTGCCGAAGAAACCTGAAACTTTCCCGATTCCTTAGCGATTCCAGGGGGATAGGCGACGGTGCACCGGGGCTACCTCACGCAAGCCCGCTGGACAGTAGAGGAGACGCGCCCGCGCGCGCAACGCGCGATAGACACGGGCCCGGCCACCGTCAAGGGCCATGTAAGAGAAGCGTAAGAGCCGACGGCCAAGCCTCGAGCTGCGCGCAGGGGCGGTGGCTGCCCACCGGCCTGGAAAACCAGGCTGGGACGATCCGAATTCCAGGCCGGGATGCCCGGGGCTTAGCCCCGGGGCTTAGCTTCAGGCATTAGGACATCGCTCCGAGCGCCGCGGGGCCCACGAGACCGAGAGCATAGGCAGCGGTCAGCGGGTGAACGCGAACCATGAGACGGCCCGTGTGCGAGCAGACGTGGAGAGATTCACGGGCCCGGGCTACCTCCTCCGGAGGCAGCTTGGGAAGGGCGTTGACGTTGGGGGTACGGGTCTTGTGGGCCATGGTGGGCCTCCGGGTGAAAGGGCTTAGACACCGGACCGAAGCCCGGTGTCTACGTCCGCTCACTCGGCGAGGAACATAGCCAGCTCTGAGGATTCGTAGCCGGCCCGAGCCCAGCTATCGAGGCCGGTCAGGGTCCCCCCGGCTTGCATCCAAAGCTCCCGGCGAACACGGGCCGCGTTGTGGTAGGGGTAGCGGTCCGTAGTGGGGGATGCGTTCAAGGCCTTACACAGCTCGTTGGCCATGATGAGCATTTCGGTCAGGGTCGTCATGGGGGGCGAATCTCCATAGGGGGTGCAGCCCGAAGCCCAGCGGCTCCGGACCTTGAACATAGGCACCGGGCCCGGGCCAAACCCTTACAGCTCCCTTACACGGTGGCTATGGGCCTGAAATGATTGGAGAAACCAAAGGCTCTTAGAACGCATGGGGTACGTAGGAAGCGGGGGAAGCGAGCGCAAGCGAGCTACCACCCGCGTCAGGATCCTCAGCTACCCGGGTACAGGGGTATACACCTGGCCCATGCCCCGGGCTATGGCCCCACCCTAGGACATAGACCACGGTTATAACCTAAGGATATCAGGGACTCAGGGGCTACCCCTACCCCCATGCCCCGGGTATCCCCCCATAGGGGGGTAGGGGCTTAGGCGGAGTCCCCCCGAGTCCCACACGCACTACGTCTAAAGGCCCTGGGGTGGGACCTTACGGGCCTAAGGACAGGGGCGATAGGGACCTACGGGCCTACGGCTACCCTAAGCACTTTGAGCATGGGGCTCGGCCTTGGCGTTCCGCCAAGCCCTCGCTAAGTAACACGGCCTCCCACATCGCCCCACCGCCCCGCCAGATAATGGAGTGCCCAGGGCGGCCCGCTCCGCGTCCGCCCTGGAGTCCCATAGGGACCCGCCGTAGCATGGATGCCTGGCGTGTGTTTTCTCCCTCCCCCGGAGAGACGGGGACCTTCACCCAGGTTTAAGCTGCCGAGCGTAGGACATGGGCTTCGCGAAACGCGAAGCACGGAAACCTCAACCAGGCTTAGGTTTCCGGTTGACGGGGACCTCGCACCCGAATAAGCCAGAGGCATTGGAGGCCCGAGATGAAGCGCGTCCGCATCCACTACCGCGTCGGCGGCCAGCGCACCCTCGAGGTGAGCGACGTCTTCGACACCAAGGCCGTGCTGAAGGCCGTGAACAAGCGGCAGGTCGCGGCCATCGTCGACCAGGCCGGCGTGCTTCACCCCATCCCCTGGGTCCTTAACGTGCTCGAGCTGGGGGCTTGATGTTTTCGTTCACCGACATGTTCGTCGTCGGCGCTGGCCTCATCACGGGGCTCTTCGTCGCGGTCGTGGGCTGCGCCTTCCTCTTCGTCGCCCTGGCCTACCTGTGCGCCGCGGCCATCGACGCCTGGAACAACGCCGTCGACTGGCTGGACCGCTTCGATGGCTGACGTTTACATCGACGGCGTGCGCTACGTCCCTGCCCACGAGCAGGCGCCTCAGGACGTCCTCGAGACGGTGTACCGCTGGATAGCCTCGGAGTACTACAGCCTCGCCGACGGCCCCGGCTGGCGAGAGGACTTCCACAAGAAACTGGACTCGTGCACCATCCTCGTGACGGAGAGGGGGCATCGGGATGATACACACATCTTCGAGCAGATGGAGGAGCTCGAGGTCCTGCTCTCGAAGGGCAAGGCCGATGGCTGACGCCTACCCGAAGGACCGCTACCGGACGGGGCCGCAGATCCGGATCATCGACCCCCTCGCGGACTTCTTCACCAACGCCACGGCGCCCGAGGTCCGCTTCCTCGCCCGGACCTACGCCCCCGGCGGCCTGCCCCGAGGCCTGCCCAAGCTCCGCACGATCAACGGGCTCTACGCCGCTCTGGGCCTCGTCCTCTTCAACGAGGGGATCCGGAGCCCGGCGACGGAGACCTGGCAGTTCATGCTCAACACCACCGCGCTCGGCGAGCTCGAGAAGCGCAAGGGTGCCTTCTACGCCCGGGACGAGGCCTGGCCGGTGGAGCACCCGACGCTGAAGCGCGTGAGCCCCTACGTCTGGGCCGGGAGCTATCACCCCCACCAGCCGGTGCGAAGCCCCCTTCTGCACTTCGAGGCCCTGGACCACCTCACGGCCTGGGCCATGGGGCTGACGGACGAGACCCCCGCGGCCGCGCCCTACGAGCTCGACGCCGCCCTGGCCAGCTGCCCCGGCATGCGCCTGTGGCTGGAGCGGAAGAACATCCTCGCTCTGCCCCTGCCCCCGAACTCGGACCCGCCGACGGTCATGGACGGACGCTACGAGATGATGGACGCCCCTTTGCTGGACCCGGCCTGGACCGGGCGCAACACGAGGGAGGCTCTCCCTGACACCGTCCCGAGCCTCGACACCGTCCCGAGCCTCCGGGTGCCCGTGGTGCCCTTCTCCAACGCCAAGCGCTGGTGCCTGCTGGACCCGCGGCCCCACCACAGGTGGAGCCTCCAGACCTTCTCCCGCAAGCCGGGGGACCTGCAGGCCTGGCGCAAAGGGGCTCCGCGCCTCGTCCCCCCGAAGAAGTCCCGAGGCACCCCCGTGGAGGTGGGAGGGCTGTTCTTCACGAGCCTCGCCCGCGCCTCTTTGTACTTCCGCGTCCCCTACGAGACGGTTAAGGCTCGGATGCGGAGAGGCTGGGACCTCGAGACCGCGCTCGAGCTCAACCCCCTGTACTTCCAGTTCTCCGGCTCCGTCCGAAAGACCACCTACAAATCCCACTGGCACCGAGCCTACCGAGGAGGCGACGAATGAGCATCTTCCGATCCCCCACTCCATGGGGCTGGAGCTTCAGCTTCCACGTCCTCCCCTTCGCGGCGCGGGCTGAGGCGCTCCTTGTCGTAGGCCGCGAAGGGGACCCTCGTGTCTATTGCCTCGGGGCCGTCGCCATCGAGCGAGACTCCGCGAGGACAGGAGGCCCCTGCTACGTCTTCACCGAGCTCTTCGAGTACAGCCCCGAGCTCGGGCTGAGGGCGTTCGACGTCTTCCTCCAAATCCAAAGCTCCGAGGGAGGCACGGTGATCGTCGACGTCGACACCCTGGAGAAGGTCATGAAGCAGCGCATCGAGCAGGAGCTCGGGGAGAAGGGCCTTGTCTGACGACCACAACGCCCCGCCGTCGGGGCCCTTCGCCCAGCATCGCCTGCTCGTTGACAGCTTCGAGCGGGGCCAGGTGGAGGCCTTCCTGCGACAGCACCAGATCGTGGACCTGCGGTCCTACCGCTTCTTCCTGCAGGAGGTGGCCATCCAGACCGCGGTCGGGCGTATCCCCCCGGAGACGGCGAGCGTGCTGAAGTCCCTCGCCGAGGACATCTTCAAGGCCATGGAGACCGAGGCTGCCAACGCCGCAGCTGCGGCGGCCCTCGAGAGCGAAGGCGTCGTCAACCTCCTGCCCCTCCCGTCCCCAGGTCGACAGATCACCGCTGTCGAGGATATGGAGCCCCACTACAGCACCCACCCCAAGCCCGTCGTCCTGGAGGCACCCGATGACGCCGTTGCAGCAGCAGACTGAGACCTCGGTCCCGCCCATCGAGATCGAGATCGAGGACCCTCAGGATCTCGACGAAGAGCTCCCGGAGCCGAAGTTCTGGTTCTTCCGAGACCACCAGATCGAGGGCGACGACCCGGACCCCGAGCTGCAGCTCAGCTGGCGGGAGATCCTCCTCCTCGGGGCGTGCCTCAAGGCCATCGGCGCCGGCGAAGGGCACCTCACGCTGCATGACCAGCTGGAGGTCTCCGGGCTCGGCTACGAGGACTACAGCCTCCTCTACCGCCGGCCGCTGACCCTCGAGAAGAACAAGGGCTGGGTCATCCAGATCAACAGCAAGCTGTGGCCGGTGACCGTCATCCCCCGCCCGGAGGAGGAGATCTTCTGGGCCACGCTCGAGCTCTACAGCATCGACATCATGCGCTTCCGCGACGAGACCGACAGCGACGCCACGATCCCTGAGCTGATCCGGCTCTTCGACAAGGCCCTCGGTGCGGACCTCCACGAGCTCCTCCCGGCGCTGGACGCCGACACCTTCGCGGAGGCGAAGGAGCACAAGGCCATGGCCGACGCGATGTACACCGCCCTGAAGGAGGGCTACTACCGCTACATGGCGACGGAGGAGAACTGAACGTGGGTCTTCTCACTTACCGCTTGACCTTCGTCATCCCCGGCTCGACGGACCGCCAGAAGGTGGACATCCTCGTGACCGGGGCGGAGGAGAAGGCTGTGCTCAACGCCTTCAAAGCCCGTGGGGTGTTCCAGGGGGCACAGGCTGCCGCGAACTTCAAGCCCACCGCCCACTACATCCCAATCAGCCTCGTCAAGGTCAGCGCTTGAGCCGACAGCCCCAGCACGACTTCGACTGGCACCAGAAGGTCTCCGAGACCCTTCGGGACCCTCGCGCCTTGGCGCAGCTCGCGGACCCCCGCTTCACGCTGCCGCGCTACGCCTTCATCCTCGACCAGGAGTCGGACAGGGAGCTGGCCTTCCGTGCGGACATCTGCCCCCCGCTGCAGCACACGATCCTCAGCTACATCGCCGACCCGCCGCGCATGGACAGCGGGCACACGAAGATCCTCGCGATCAACGGGCCGCGGCAGTCGACGAAGTCCACGACCACCGCCATCGGCATCGCGACGAAGGTGGCCTACACCCCCGGCACCCTGGCGGCGACCCTCGCCGACAACCAGCCCCGCGCCGACGAGCTCTTCGGCCACGCCATGTTTATGCACCAGCGTCTGCCGGAAGCCATCCGCATGGCGACGTACACCACGACGGCGGTGCGCTCCCTGAACTACGTGCACAGCGGGCGCTACCAGGCCCTCACCGCAGGCGGCTCTGGGAACGCGGGCCTGGGCCGAGGTGTCGCTTTCAGCCACGTCTCGGAGGGGCCCTTCCATCCGGACTTCGCCAGCTTCTGGAACAAGTACTGGCCCGCCATCACGAACCGGAAGAACGCCGCGACGATCCTCGAGAGCACGCCGGCCCCCATGTCCGAGCCCAGCGCCGAGGCCTACCGCGACACGATGATGGAGGCCCGGGAGGGCCGCGGGCGCTGGCTCTACCACTTCAGCCCCTTCTGGCACTCCATCCTCAACGAGCGCCCCTGGGATCCGACGTGGTCCCTCTCGAAGGAGGAGCTGGCGCTGCTGGAAATCCACGGACCGAAGGACGGCGGGCCCCTGGGCCGGCCGAAGGACTGGCGCTTCTTGACGCTGGAGAACCTCGCCTTCCTCCGCGAGACCCGCATCATGGACGCCAAGATCCGCAGGGACCCCGACCTCATCTGGGTCTTCTACCCGAAGGACGACATCAGCTGCTGGCACACCGTCGGCGGCGCGGCGTTCCCTTCCCACGCCATGGACGCCCTCGTTCGCCGGAGCGGCGGCGCCCACAGCCTCGTCCGCTGGGCTCCCGAGGACGACTGCTACATGGAGTACCAGGAGCCCCGGGACGACGCCGTCTACATCATCGGCGCGGACCCTGCGGGCTGGGGCGCAGGCGACCAGGCCAGCTTCCAGGTGCTCGAGGTCTGGACCGACCGCATCGTCCAGGTGGCGGAGTTCAGCTCCAACACGGTGAACCCCAAGCAGTTCGCGGAGGCCATCGTCGAGGCCGCGGCCCGGTTCAACAACGCCGACGTGGTCTGCGAGAGCAACGGCGTGAGCGGCGCGACCCTCGCCCTGCTCCAGCTGGCGGAGGAGAACAAGCGCCTGCGCAAGCTCTACTACTACGCCAAGGGGAAGCCAGGCGTGCCGATGTCGACGCGCCGTCACGAGGACGCCATGGGCGCGCTCCTCGACTACTCCATGGACCCGAAGGACGGCGGCGAGGGTCTCCTCCAGATCCGGTCCCAGGGGCTTCAGTCCCAGCTCACGACCTACAAGCAGGACAAGGTGGTCGAGCCGGGCATCAAGACGCAGATTCTCGTGCCTGGGGAGCCCGGCAAGCGCCGGCGCCAGAAGCACCACTGGGACCGCGTCTCCGCCTTCCTGTGGGCCATCTACGGGGTGTCGGAGAACCTCGCCCCGCGCCGTGTCTACCCCAAGCCCTTGGCCGAGACTGAGATCGACCTCACCCTGGGCTACCCCGCGGACTGGAGCGAGGCTCGGCGGAAGAAGAGCCGAGGCCTTGACGGTTCGCTGGTCACCCCGCGATGACTGCGTTAGGAGTCGCCCATGTCCGCTCAAGAAGCAGCCCAGTTCGCTGACCACTATGGGAACGTCATCAAGGCGCACAAGGCTCGCCACTCCAAGCAGAGCAAGGAGTGGGAGAAGGACATGCGCATGTACAAGGGGGAGGCCTGGGGCTCGAACGCCGACGACGGCTCGACCACGGTCCCCGAGAGCCACGCCCACGTGGCGAAGGCGACGGGGACCACGGTCCAGTACCCCTACAGCTACGCCTTCACCGACGTCCTCGTCAGCAACATCGTCCCTCCGAGCCCCGCCTGCGACATCCGCGCGCGCAGGGAAGAGCTGGCGGAGACGGCGAAGATCCGGTCCCGGCTCGTCAACGACGTCATCGAGAGGGACAACATCACCTGGAAGCTGTGGCGTGCGGCGACCCTCGCCTCGGTCCAGCCCCGGGCCGCGCTGAAGGCCGTGTGGTCGGAGAAGCGCAAGCGCCCGAAGTTCCGGGTCATTCCCGCCGGCCGCTTCTGGTTCGACATGAACGCGGAGGAGTGGGCCGACATCCGCTACTTCATCGAGATCGTCCCCATCACGAAGGGCGACTTCGAGTCCCGGGTCAAGAAGCGCGGCCCGGGCAAGTCGGCGAAGGCTCTCTACCCCGCAGGGCTGGACAAGGACAAGGACATTAAGTGGGAGAAGTACCCGGCTTGGCTTGACAGCAAGGACACCACCGGGGTGCTCGATGACGACGCGGCGACCTCCCGGGACGCCTACAAGTGGACCGTCATCTACGAGATCTACGACTTCCGCGCGAAGAAGCTCATCCACTGCATCGAGGGGCGCAAGGCCCCCATCCTCATCGGGGAGCTCCCCTACCCGACGCTCGAGAACCCCTTCTGGCTCATCACCTTCAACGACGACCTCCTGAGCCTCGGAGGCTTCAGCGACAGCGCTATGATCCGCGAGCCTCTCGACCGGCTCAACGAGCTCGCCACCCTCCGCCTCGAGCACGCGAAGATGTCGCTCCCGCGGATGATCGTGCACAAGGAGAGGGTCGACGCCCCGGAGGACTTCGTCACCGCGCTCGCCCGACAGACCAGCCCGAGACAGGCGGTCATGGTGGAGACTCTGAGCCGCTACAACATTGGGGACGTCATCGAGTACTCTCAGGCGCCGACGCTGAGCGTCGACTGGATCTCGTCGATGAACGACATCCGGCAGCTCGTGGAGTTCATCCTGGCGCTGCCGACCTACGCCCGCGGCGAAGTGGGCAAGGCCGACGTGGCCACGGAGCTCGCGCTCGTCGACACCGCGCAGAAGACGCGCAACGCCCGGCGGCAGAAGGTCATCTATCAGGCGGTGGAGTGGATGGCCGGCGCCATCCTGGGCCTCTTCCGGCTCTACCTCTCGGAGGACGAGGAGACGCAGATCTACCTCCGGCTCGACGACGAGACCACGAAGATCGCGAGCCTCAAGAGCATGGACCTCATCTCCGAGGACAGCCCCTGGGACTACGACTTCAAGGCCCACCCCTACAACGCCGCCGAGGACAACAGCACCGTCCGCCTCAAGAAGGTCGAGGCCTTCCTCGCCTTCCTCGCCCAGGACCCGAACGTCGACAAGCGCAAGCTGGCCCGGGAGGTCCTCGAGGCCCTGAACATGGAGCACCTGCTCGGGACACAGCAGCCGATGGGTGCCCCGGTGCCCGGATCCCCAGGTACTCCCCCCGCGCCCGGGGGCTCGCCCCTGGCTCCGATGGCCCCCGGCATGCCCGCCGAGATGGCGCCGCTGGTCCAGGGAGGGAACATGCCCGCCGGCGGAGAGGACATTCAGGCCCCCCTGCCCGCGGCCTCGGGTGGACAACTCCCGGTCGCCTGATTAGAGAACTCGCGGAGGCAAAACCACATGGGCTACTACGGCATCACCGGCATCACGCCGTCCCAGTTCCTCGCGCTGCTCTACGCCCCCGGCGAGAGCCCCTTCGATGGGGTGGCGCTGTGATCTACGTTCTGATCCCCCTCTTCTCCTGGCTCCTGGCGCTCGTCGCCTTCGGGGTCGGCGTCCACCACCTCGGCAAGGTCTGGGGCGTCCTCGCCTTCGGCCCAGCGCTGAAGGTCGAAGGTCTCGAGCTCGGCCGTGAGGCCACCAAGGGCTTCGGCTGGCTGTGCGGCTTCGTGGCCCTGCTCGTCGCCGGCGCCTGGTTCTGGGGGCTGTGATGCTCGACCCCGACCACAAGGAGCGCCTGGCTCTTCGACGAGACCAACGAGAGCGCGGGTGGAAGCCTCCGGCGCAGCTCCCCCCGAACCCCGAGGTGATGCCGAAGGTGGTCGTGACCAAGACCCTCTTCGGCCGGGAGCACACGGCCCACGCAGCCCTCGCGGTCGGCACCAAAGCCACCACGGACACCGGGGAGGTCTTCTACCTCCACGAGGACGGTACCTGGCAGGAGACCCCGCCTCGGCGCACCCGCGGAATCGGAGACGGCGGCTGATGCCCAGCTACCGCATCAACTGCGCCTGTGGCTCGACGGAGGGCTTCGCCAAGCTCTCCGCGCGCGAGGCCAACGGAGGTCTCGTCCCCTGCGACGAGTGCGACGAGCTCAACGAGACCGTGCTCACCATGCCGGCGATCAAGTACTCCGCCTTCGAGACCCCCGGCCCCAACGGCGCCGGCGCCTACCACAGCAAGCAGTTCGACACGACCTACCCCAGTAGGCAAGCCTTCGAGGAGCAGATGGAGAAGGAAGGCATGCGTATCGTCCCGAAGGACTCCGGGGAGGGTCGTGCTCTCCTCGACCGCGCAGCGCGGGGCGCTGCTGAGAGCGCCCAGGAGCACGGCTACTCCGACCACGCTGAGTTCACTGCCAAGCGCGCGGTGGACAAGCACAAGCAGCAGGCCAGGGCCCTCGAGAAGAAGAGAGCCCTCGAGGCCAAGCGCGCCGCCCGAGGCCCTCGGGACCCCAACGACGGACCCCCCGTCAACGTCCAGTACAACCGCGAAGACACCCCGCGCCTGTCGAACAAGGAAGCCTTGAGCGACCTCGGCGTCGAGATCTGAGGAAGCACCATGGAATTCGAGCTCGAAGACAACGAGACCCCCGAGGTCACGCCCGCCGCCGCGGAGCCCACGACGGAGCCTGCAGCCGCCCCTGCGACGGAACCCGCTGCCGCGGAGCCGGCGGCTGAGGCCACCCCCGTCGAACCCCCTACGGAGCCCGCGGGGCAGATCTACGACTTCGACGCGGAGAACGCGGCCTGGAACGAGTTCGACCCCTACGCCGAGAACGCTTCCGAGTTCTTCCCGGAGTACCTCCGGCCTGTGCACCAGCGCCTGCACCAGGTCTACGACGCCCGCGTCCGCAGCGCGAAGGGCGACGGCGAGTACTGGCAGAACCTCTACGAGGCAGCGATCTCCGGCAGCTCCGACACGCCGGCCGTGGCCCAGATCCAGCAGGAGCTCGACGGGTACAAGTCCCGCTACGAGGACCTCGAGGGTCGCTACGAGGAGCTCCAGAAGTGGCGGTCGAGCCGGGAGGAGTCGGACTTCGAGGCCGCCGAGGCCCAGCAGAACCAGCTCTTCAGCACCTTCTGGGAGAAGGCCAAGGCCGAGATCGGAGAGGCGACGCCAGAACAGCGGAAGGCCCTGATGGACCTCGTCGACCTTCCTCACAAGGACCACCCCGACCTCTTGTTCTTCGACTCCTACGAAGACGCCTGGGCCATCGCCAAGGCCGGCAAGGAGAAGGAGGCCATCGAGCTCCATGGCCAGGGCGTCCCCGCGCAGTACATCCCGAAGCTGGTGATCCCGGCGGCCGCGGCGCCCAGTGCCCCGTCCCGGCCTCAGCCCGCGCCCACGGCTGCCATCACGGCGGGCGCCGACGACTCCCCCGCGCCTGTGGAGACGACGCCCGTGGACAGCACGCCGAAGCCCGTGCACAAGGTGAAGGGTCTCAGCCACCGCGCGCGGCTGGAGCTGGCGGTGGAGCGGGCGCAGGCTCGACGCAAGGGCTGATCACCCCTTTATCTGCCGGGTAGATGGGGTGAACACGGCTCCCGTCCTAAGTAGCTCTCCTAACAACGAGAGCCTACGGGAGCTACACACATGTCCGCCGATGTCCTCGTCTCCACTCTCCAGGAGCTGATGCCTGGGTACAACGAGACCTTCACCAAGAACCACCCCGTCCTGGGTGCCTGCATCAAGAACGGCGGCATCGAGCGCCTCGAGGCCCCCTTCAAGCAGTGGACCCTCACCCCCGGTGACCCAGGTCGCTTCAACAAGGTCGTCACCGGAGCCGAGCCGCTGAACGGCGGGCGTCTGATGAACAGCCGCCGGGTGCACGCCTTCCCGGCCATGCACATCTACGTCGTCGACGTTCCCCTGCAGGACCTCCGCAAGTCCCGCGGCAAGACGGACATGGCCAACCTTGTCGAGACCTACCCCGAGCGCTCCATCCTGGGCATCCACGAGAAGCTGGCCAGCCAGCTGGTCATGGGCCTGCAGTCGGACCTCGACGGCATCTTCACCTTCAACGGGGAGCAGAGCTACACCCCCGAGAACGTCGCCAACCAGGGCTTCATCGAGTTCGCGGCCCCCTCGGCCCAGACGGGCACGATCTTCGGCCTCGCCCGTAACGGCATCGCCGGCTGGCACAACCAGTACCGCCGGATGAGCTCGATGAGCTCGGACGGTCTGCAGACCCTCCGCGACGCCTTCTGGGACTGCACCGAGGAGGGCTCCGCCTCCTACGGCGCCCCCGACGTCCTCCTGGCCGACCGCGCCTCCTTCAGCAACTACCTGAACGAGACCGGCGACTTCGTCGTGGTCAACGACAAGGACGGCGTGGACCACGCCGCCCGCGACATCATCCGGGACTTCGTGCCCTTCGGCAAGACCAAGGCCAAGATGTACAGCGAGCCGGCGATCAAGATCGGCGACTTCAGCGGCGACGCCGCCGACGGCGTGGTCTACATCATCCACAGCCCCAGCCTGGGTCTCTTCAAGACCACGACTGGCGACGAGAAGGACGGCAAGTCCACCACCGACCAGCTCCTGACGATGCGTGACAAGGGCGTCCTGCCCTACCACGACGCGTACCGCCTCGAGTTCCTGCTCCCCCTCGGCGCGATGCTCAAGCAGCTCCGCTTCATGGGCGCGGTCACCGGCGGAGCCATCGCCTGATCCCCAAGGGGCCCTTCGGGGCCCCACCTTCTGATCCCCCTGCTCCTCCTGGAGAACGAGAAACATGGACTTCCTGAACCGCCCCTTCCACCTCGCCGACGTCTGGACGCCGGCCTCCTTCACGACCAGCGAGCTCACCGGACTGAGCATCAGCTCCGCGGGCCCCATGGGCGTGCTCGGAGAGGTCTACGGCGAAGGCCCCAAGGCCAAGGGTACCGACCAGACCCGCTACTACATCGACAACACCGGCGCCGTCATCGCGGCCTCGAAGAACGACCCGCCCTCCTACGACGCGGCCGCCACGGACGTGGCCATCAAGTCCTGGGGTGGCACCGGCTCGCAGGCCTGGATCCTGATCTACGCCTCCGAGGCCATCCAGGCCGGGCACTGCGTCCTGCGCAAGACCTCGAGCCTTCCCACGGGCTTCGTCGTCGGCCAGGCCGTCGGTGAGATCGCCACGGGCGGCGCCGTCGGCAGCGTCCTGGGCGTCGCCCAGCACAACATCGCCGCGGACACCTACGCGCTGATCCTCCGCAAGGGCGTCGGCTACGTGCAGGCCACCGCGGCCGGTGGAGCGCCCGGTGTCAACGTCGGTGAGCAGCTCATCCCCAGCGCGGGCACCGCGGGTCTCGTGGACCAGGTCGCCGCCGCGGCCGACGCCTCCTTCGGTGTCGCCCTCGAGGATGGCGCCGGCGCCTTCACGGGCACCGACATGGACACCAAGCTGGTCAAGGCCTGGATCAACGCTCAGGGCTGAGAACTCGCCTCCTCCTCAGCCCCAGCCCCGCAAGGCTCCTTGCCTTGCGGGGCTGCTCGCATTAGAGGGTAGCCATGGCCGAACGCGTCGAACGTCTCATCGACTCCCTGATTGCGGAGCTCGATCACGCCCCGAAGACCAGCCCTGAGTGGCTGCAGCGGACGATCTACTTCCTGAACAAGGCCCAGACGCAGCTGGCCAAGGACGCGCCCTTCCTCTTCCACGAGAAGGAGTTCCACTTCTCGATGGACCCCGACGTCTCCCCGAGCGACGCCACGGACACCCTCGAGACGACGGTGGACCCCTGGGTCTTCAAGCGTGCCCTGGCTGACGCCGACCCCTTGATCACGGCCTGGGAGGACAACAGGAAGTGGACCGGCCGGCGCATCGCGGTCAAGGACCCCGCGGAGCAGGATAGCACCAGCGCCTTCGGCGTGCGCCACGAGTTCACCGTTCGTGAGGTGTGGTCCAGCGGCGGCTACACCTACGTCTCCGTCGACAAGCCCTGGACCCGGGCTGCGTCCCTCGTGCTCACCTGGGAGGTCTTCACGAAGTCCTTCGTCCTCCCCCAGGAGGTGACCCAGGTCTCGCGCATCAAGCTCTACGACCACCCGTACCCCAACCTCACCGCCATCCCGGCGGAGCGGGCCGAGGAGGTCTTCAACCTGCGCTACGGAGACCAGCGCGCGGCCACCGGGCCTCCCGCCTACTTCTTCCGCGCGCCGTTCAAGGGCCTCCGCGGCCCGTCCTACACCCCCACGACATCGTTCACCGACGCGCAGTCGGATCCCTGGGTGGGGCCGGAGCCTCCGGGCAAGTTCCAGTACGCCATGAGCTTCGTGTTCGGGCAGCAGGAGGTGTGGATGCACTTCGGCGCCCCCGACATCCAGCACACGAACAGCGTCGACGAGGGCCGTTACAAGCCGTGGCTGGAGAGCCCCATGAGCAGGGCCTCCGACGTGGCGGACCAGGCTGCAGATGGCGGCAAGGTCGTCGTCACCCTCCCTGACCTCGACTTCATGGAGGCCTTCCACCAGAAGGGCCTCGCCACGACCCTTCGTTTTCAGCGCTCGGGGTGGAAGAAGCGCATCTACCGCCGGCGTCTTTCGAGCTCCCCCGCGGGGGCTGACCCCATCCTCGACTTCGACGACCGCTTCTACCTCATGACCGAGATCGACGGGCACGTGGAGAGCTGGACGGACGACGGCACCGTGACGCCGGCCTGGGATGTCCCGGAGCCCGACATCGGAGGGAAGCAGTCCATCCGCTTCTACCCCATCCCCGACAGGCGCTACGAGGCCGTGCTCACGGCCAAGGTGCGGCTCCCCCGCCTCGTGTCCTTGACCCAGGTCCCCGAGCTCCCCTACGACGCCCTGGAGGTGCTCCTGGCCCTCACGCGGGCGTACATGTACGAATCCAAGGGGAACTTCGCGGGCAAGCGCGACGCCTTCATCGACTACCGCAAGGGCCTCGACGTCCTCAAGAAGAGGCACGGGACGCAGATCCCGGCGTCCCAGACCGTCGCCCTCGACATCCCTTCGCTCAACCCCGCAGGATCACGGCACAAGTTCAGCGACATGCTCGTCGGTGACATGTTCCGGTCCTGATACCGCAGCCTGAGGAGGCACAAACCCCATGAAGAAGTACAAGACCCCCAAGCTCATCGCCGGCGCCGTGTACGAGAAGTACATCGGCTCCAACTACCACACCTCGCTGTGCCTCAGCGTCGCTCGCATCAACGGCCGCGACCGCGCCATCTTCCACGACGCCATGAACGGCGTCCAGCCGGTCTTCGAGGGCGAGGAGGAGCTCTCCCACTGGCGCTGCATCAGCGTCCCCCGCCGGACGAAGATCGACCCGGAGACCATGGTCGGCGAGCAGTTCCAGGAGCGGGCCGCGGCCTGAGGCGTAGATGTTCCAGCACCACTCCCGCAAGTCCGAATTCATCGACCTTCGAGGACAGTCCGACGCTGTCCTCGCTCCGTCGAAGTTCGCGCGGAAGGTGCGGAACTTCTACCTCACGGAGGAGGGGACCCTGCGCTCGGTGCCGGGCCCCGCTATCTACCAGCCCCCGCGCTACGAGAGCGGGGAGACTCCCCTGAGCTACGTCGACCCCATCGACGGGGTCTTCCACCACCGGCTCCAGAACGGACGGGACATTCTCCTGTACCAGGCCAACGGCACGATCTGGGAGCACCAGGGCTGGGCCACGACCCTCGCGGGGAAGTGGAACGAGCTCATCGCCGACACGGCCACCGCGGTCTACCGCTTCAAGCTCGAGACGCAGAAGTCCCGGTGCTTCCTGACGCAGTTCGTGGGCACGCCCAACGGCATCGTCATCATCCCGCAGGGCGGCGGCGACTACTCGAGGGCCCTCTTCTACGACGGCTTCGTCGTGGCCCCGCTGGGCTTCGACCGGGCCCCTTCGAGCCCTGAGGGCTACGGGCCCATGAACGAGTTCGTGGCCACCGCGACGACGACCGAGGACACCTGGCAGGACAACGCCAACATCCTCGGCTACGCGGTCAGCACGCAGCACGACACGGACACAGGCAAGTCCAAGGGGATGCCCCCCGCTGTCGGCGTCTTCCGCCTCGGGACTTTGAGCCAGCAGCCCTTGACGCCGGGAGCCGGGCGCACGAACCCCCTGGGCTCCCAGCTCCTGAAGGGCGAGTGGCTCTACAAGGAGCAGCTCCGTGACATCTGGGGCAACCGCAGCCCTCTCTCCCCCGCATCCAGCCCCGTTCAGATCCAGCCCCAGGAGAACGTCTCGGAGGACCGCGAGTTCCCCGCCTTCGACCGGGCCGGCGAGAGGCTCCGGCAGCAGGTCCTCGTGCGCAGGCAGCCGGGTAACAGGTCGGAGGCCGTCGCCGGTGTCGACCTCTACCGCACGAAGGACCGTGTCAACTCCGGAGACCCTCGCTTCTACAAACTCTTCGACTACGCGACGGCGGGGCTTCTCGTCAACACGACCCTGCCGGGGCCTGTTGCCCAGATCTACCCCGACAACATCCCGGATGCGTGGCTCCTCGCCCCCGCGGAGGAGATCGAACCGGTCCCGAGCTTCAAGCTGGCATGCCTCGCCATGGGCTGTCTGTGGATCGCCAACGTCAAGGGAGACCCTGGACGCGTGCAGCCGAGCCTCCCGGGCCTCTACGGGACGTTCCCGGCGAACAGGCGCTACTATCCCGACTCAAGCGGAACGGAGACCACGGCCCTTCACGCCGTCCCAGGAGGGCTCCTGTCCTTCACGGAGTTCTCCACCTTCCTCATCGAGACGAACGACAGCGGCACGGGCTACAGGGTGGCACCGGTCAGCGCCTCGGTGGGCTGCGTCAGCCCCGACACGGTGAAGACCATGCCCGACGGGACTGTCGTGTGGCTCTCCCGAGAGGGGTTCATGGCCTGGCGCCCCGGCGGCAACGGGGCCCCCGTCCCCGTGAGCTCGGCCATCCGACGCAAGGTGCGCAGCATCAACCCCACCTGGCGGCTTCGGAGCTGCGCGGCCGTCGACACCCGCATGGGCGAGTACCGGTGCTGGGTCCCGGTCGACGGGCTCAACTCCAACAACCTGTGCTTCGTCTGGGATGGCGAGCTGTGGCGCGAGCGCGACGACGTCGAGGCTCAGGCCGTGTGCGTCACCAACGACGAGCGAGAGTACATGCTGGCCCTGGGGCGCGCCACCCAGCACCGCGTCTGGAGCGCGCCCACCCTTGCCGTCGTGCAGGACCTCTACGTCCTCGACCACGACCACAGCGGGCCCCACCGCAGCTCCCCGGAGACGAGGGAGGCGGTCATCGAGACCTCGTGGCTCCGAGCGCCGGCCAGCGGCGTGCGCGTCTCCGCGTCCCGGATTCGGCTGTGGCTGAGGGAGACCTCGAGCGCGCAGTTCAAGGTCGAGGTGATGCGGGACTGGAGAGACCACGTCGTGCAGGACTTCCAGGTGGGCGAGAGCGAGGCGCCGTACCTCTACGCCACCGACGACGCTCCCCCGTTCTGGGGCTCTTCCGAGCTCGGAGGCACGGTACAGGAGCGCAACCTCCACGACCTCTTCAACCAGAAGCCGAAGGGTACGGACAGCGTGCGCTGGCTCGGCCGCCGCCCCTGGTGGCAGAACGTGGACATCGCCGTGCAGGACTGCGAGGTCTTCAAGCTACGCTTCACCTTCACCGGAGACGCCGAGTTCATCGGGCTCCAGTTCCTCGAGGAGTCCGCCAACGCCGACCTCGGGCACGCCAACGGACCGGGAGGCCAGCGATGAGCCAGAAGCACCCCCGCCGCCGCATGGTCGACGGCCAGGTCCTCGACGCCGTCGACTTCAACGAAAGCCTCCGCCCCTTCGAGGAGGCGACGTTCAACGAGCAGAACTTCTCGACGCGGCTCAAGACGCAGCTCGCGCGAGGAGAGGACTTCGAGGAGGGCACCTTCGCGCAGTCCACCAGGGCGGGCGACGCGGGGAACGACCCTGCGGGCGGGACGGCTGTCTCCGACGCTCTCGCGCAGATCTACTCCAACAGCGGCACCCCCTCCTTTGGGGACAAGCGCATCAAGATCTACGAGCCAGACACCTGGGTCGTCATCGAGACCACGCGCTCTTCGTTCATCGCGGACAGCGGAGGGTGGCTGAACCTCGCTGGTACCCTGCAGCTGCAGGAGGAGATCGGCCCCATCGGAGGCGACGCCAATGAGACGGGCTGGCCTATGGCTCACTCCGTGCAGCTCGGGATCTTCCTCGACGGGGGCCTGATCTACGAGAGCGTCATTGGGGGCCAAGACCGCAGTTCGGAAGCCGCGAACATGGACCAGGGCCGCCACCTCTACGTGCACGGCATGGACCGGGAGACACAGGTCCCCGTGGCTGCGGGGGCCCATGAGGTGACGCTCGCCGTCCGAGCGGTTACACTGCACGGCCACGGGCTCTGGGACTGGACGGCGACGGGCAGCACCTCCCCCACCGGACAGCCTTTGGTCCTCGTCACCAACGCCTACCTGCGACCGCGCCTGGAGAGCCGATGACCACGAAGAAGCACGACGTCTTCAACGAGGCCTCGCTCAACACGCCCATCCTCAACCAGCTCACGGTGCGAAGCAACGACGTGCAGCCGGAGGACATCGACCGCGGAGCACTCGGGCCCGCCCAGCTCCCCGACTTCGACTTCGGGTTCAGCCCCGGACACACGGTCTGCGGTGGGCACGAAGCCATCCCAGGAGGAGACACTGAGTACTTCGGCTTCGAGAGCTACCAGAACCGCCCCTTGGAGGAGGTGTCTTCCGATCCTGGTCCTCCTCCCGTCGTCTTCCCCGCCTACAACCGGGCCTTCCCCGTCGCCGCCGCCACGGGCCCCATGAGGGTCCTCGGGCCCAACCCGCCCTACGGAGGGGACACCAACCCCGGCTGGAGCATCATCGCCCGGACGAACCTGAGCACCGCAGGGCAGTGCGCAGAGATCTCCGTCTCTCCCGTGCTGGACATCGACGTCCTCCCGGACTTCGTTGCGGGGCGCCTCGAGTTCGACCTCGCGGGGTACTGCAACATCGGCGACGTCACCGGCATCGGCGGCGGCGACGGCCTCGGTCCCATGCTCGGCTTCGGCTTCGGCGTGAAGGTGAACGGGGCGATGTTCATCTTCCCGCGCTCCATCCGCATGTGGAGCAACAGGACGAAGAGAGACATCACCGGCCTCCGCTACACGGCCACCATCGCCGACATCACCGAGACCGTGGCGGGGTTCGACCAGGGAGGCCAGCGACAGCTGCAGAGCTTCTTCTACGCCGTCTTCGTGACGGACAAGCACTACGAGAACGCGAACGTGGAGCTCGGCAACTGGGGCTTCTCCGTGTACCCCGTGATGCGAGGAGACTTCTAATGCCCACCGCAACCGATCCGGCGCCCAGCACCCTCGTCAACGGCACCACCCCGTCGGGCGAGGACGTCAACCTTAAGACCTACTTCCCCTCCGCCCTCGGTACCTTCGACAGCCTCGAGGGCATCAATGGAGAGCTGGACCGTGTGAACCTGCTCACGAGCTCCGTACCCATCCCGAAGTCGAAGGTGATGGTCGGGGCCGCTTCTCGTTCGGGGAGCGTCGGTGCGACGGCCAACGTGGACTTCATCGGAGATCTGCTCTACCCAGTGACCTCCGCCGTGAGCCCCCACGACATGGCGGGCTGGACGAACGCCAAGCAGAAGGACCAGAACCACATCGACAAGCTCGAGCCTTTCGTGGTGCCCGGGCTCAGCGACACCATCATCAACCCCTTCACGACCGCGAGCCGCATCCGTCTCTCGTGGAGCGTGGACGTGGTCCCCAGCACGTGGGCCTCTCTCTTCCAAGGGGGCGGGGACTCCCCGAAGGGTACGACGTGGGGCGACGGCGCCGGCGGGTGGGGCTTGAGCTCGGGAACACCCATCCCCACGAACATCAACTCGAGGTTCAGCTACGGCTCCCTCCTCTTCCTCTACGTCAACGGGGTCCAGCACCCCAACTGCCGTGTCCGCGTCACCACGGGCTCCTCGACGATGGTCCCGAGCCAGAACTACACCCTCTCCCCTTGCAACAACACGGGGAGCTGGAACGACTTCTTCCACTGGGAGTTCAGCTGCGTGCTGGACACGGCCGAGGTCGCCAAGATGGGCCTCGGTGCGAACAACCCTCTCCTCCGCGGCGAGCACACCGTCAGCATCCGGGCGTGGACCGCGGCCCGCATCCTCCGCTTCAAGACCCGCAGCCTCCACTGGACGGTGGTGAACTGACCCGTTAGAACCCCCTTCTGGAGTACCCACCGAATGGCACGTGAACGCAAGGGCATGCGCGCCCGCATCGAAGACCTCATCTCCAAGAGCTCCGGCAAGCCTGCCGACGTGGCCGAGGAGGTCGATGCCGAGGGCAACGTCACCGGGGATCTCCCCGAGGGCGCCGACGCTGTGACCGCGCAGACCCCCGCCGAAGACGCCAAGACCCTCGGCCAGCTCGAGGCCGGGAAGGTCAGCGCCTCCCAGGCCCTCTCCCAGATCGACCCGGAGATGTTCGCGGGCCAGGCTCCCGAGGCCCCTGACATGCAGACCATGAAGCAGGAGGCCCTCTCCCGCGCCATGGGGGACGTCGAGACCTGGTCCGGAGGCGGCGACTGGAGCTACGAGAAGCACGAGCGCCCCAACGGTGAGGTCTACATCATCGCCTCCAAGGGCGACATCGAGGCCATCGTCGAGCCCGGCGACAAGAACGCGAAGGGCGAGGACATCTTCGAGGCCATCATGCTCGAGCGCACCGATCCCGAAGCCTTCAAGGCCGGCCGGAGCAAGAGCGGCGGCTCCGAAGAGCCCGCGACCCCGAGCACGGAGGAGGTCATCGAGGCCGCGCCCGAGGGCGGAGCCGACGAAGCCGAGCCGGCAGCCGAAGCCGCTGTCGAAGACCTCGGCACCTCCGAGCAGGAGGACTCCCTGGGCGAGAGCATCACGGGCAACAACCTCGACCCCGAGGCCATCGCAGCCGCGGTCACGGAGGGCATCGCTTCGGGCGACATCACCGCCGTGGGCAACGCCTTCGACCCCGAGAAGTTCGGGGCGCAGGTCTCCTCCTTCTTCGCCTCCAAGCCCGCCGCCCCGGCCGCCGAGACCGAGAAGGACCCCCGAACTTCGTTGGAGAGGACGGCGCAGCGCGCCGCCAGCGCCGTAGGCCGCGCGGCCCAGGATCTGAGCGCGCCCCACGACCGTGCCGGGACCCTGGACAAGGCACAGGCTGCAGTGAGCGGGGCGCCGGGCAGTGAGGCCGAGGCCTTCAAGGCGAAGCACGGGCGTTACCCCCGCAACATGGCCGAGCTCAAGAAGTACCGGCAGTCGCTGGAGGACTGATGGGCGACGTCTCCACCCAGCGCATGAACGTGGCCCGAGGCCGCGTCGAGGAGCAGGCCTCCGCTGTTGAAGAGCAGGAGGAGGAGTCCCGTGCGCGCGCCGAGGGCATCCAGAAGGGCGCCGAGGCCTTGGCCGAGAGGGTCCGGGCGCAGCCCGTGCAGGGGAGGGAAGAAGCTCGGCGTCAGCGCTTCCGTCTCTCGAGCCTCAAGCCCTCAGACTACGAGGCTCGCGAAGCTGCGGTGAACGAGGCTGCGGCCCCTACGATCGCAGAAGCGGCGCCCCCGGCGCCTGCGAGCGAGGATCTCGGCGGGACCCCTGCGGAAGGCATGGACGTGTCCCGCAACTACGACTGGTTCCAGCAGCGTGAAGGCGGCGCCGCGCAGGCCTACAGGCCTGAGAAGAGACGCTACCGGTTCGTTGGAGCGACGACGGGCCAGGGCAAGCCGAACGACGGCGACCCGTACACCCCGGGAGAGGTCAAGGTCTGATGGCACAGAAAGACCCCAGCGAGATGTCCAACCTGAACAGGGCTCGGCGGCAGTACGCCCGTCAGAACCTGTCCAAGGCCATGGAAGGGAACCTCGTCTCCGACGTCGAGACCCAGAAGTTCCAGCAGCAGGCCCAGGCCCAGGCTGAGGCGGGGCTCCGTGCGCAGCAGGCGCAGCTCGCCGAGCAGGCAGCGGCCTCGCAGCAGGGCTCCGTGAACCAGCAGGCTCTCGTCCAGGCTCAGCAGCAGGCAGGTCAGCAGGCAGCGGCCGCAGGTGTCCAGGCCAGCGGCCAGGCCGCGCAGTTCAAGGAGGCCGCCGAGCGCAGCCGGAGGGCCGAGGCTCTCGGGCAGGCCGAGACTCAGATCAGTGAGGACGCTCGCCGGCGGCAGGCCGCAATGTCCCACGTCTTCAACTTCTTCGACGTCGCGGGCAGCCAGGGCGCCATCGTCGGCGAAGCCCTGGGCGGCATGATGGGAGGGATGTGATGGCGTTCGACCCCAACGACCTCGACCAGATGGAGACCTTCCTCCGGCAGCGCCGGCTGGGAGGCATCGCCCGTGCAGGTCAGACCCTGGGCGCTACGGGCGCCGTGATGTCGGGCCGGGAGCGCGGAGCGGAAGCCTTCGCTGCGCGTGACCCCTACCCCGGACTCGTCTCCCAGCGGGAGAAGGCGGAGCTCAAGGCCTCGCAGCTCGCGAACATGGGCAGCCTCGAGAAGAGCTACTACGACACCAGCATCGGTGTCATGACCAACACCTACAACCAGAAGATGGCGCTCCTCCAGTCCTGGCTGAGCAACGACACCCAGCGTCGTATCCAGTCGGCGCTGGTGAACCAGCGTGGCCTTCAGATGGCCCTCGGCGGGAAGCAGGCACAGGCGCAGCAGCTCGCGTCCCTCAGCGCGGAGGGCGAGGCCTTCTTCAAGTCCCTGCCTCGAGCTCGGGGTACGGCGGCCGGGGGCGAATTCGGCTCCCCCTTGGACGCGGGCTGGGCTACGTTCCTCGGGCTCGGCCCGGAGACGGGAGCTGCCCCCGCGGGCGGTGCTCAGCCTCAGACGTCCCTCGACAAGGCCGTGCCCTTCATCCTCGAGCGCGTGGAGCAGCTCGAAGCGGCGAACCTCAACGGCAACCGCCTCGCCATGGCCCAGGCCATGAACGACATCCAGATGGCGTCGGCCGCAGCGGGCACCAACATCGAAGAGCTCATCGCCCCCGGTGGACCCCTGGCTGGGGCAACGATCACCGCCGTCGGTGAGGATGGCCTCCCGGTCGAGGCGTCGATCAAGGACTACCTCCCGCAGGCCCAGGCGATGGTCGAGAAGGACATCGGCGACCTCATGGGAGACATCGAGGCCGACATCAAGCGCGCCGAGAACATGGGTGTCCGGGGCATCCCCGGCTTCGACGAGATCTTGGGCGGTGCCCCGGCCTTCGGCGAAGAGGCTTCCGGCCAGCCCGACCAGGGCCACGACCTCGACGGCGACGGCGTCCCCGACATCTACGACTCCTTCGACCCGAAGAAGCAGCTCATGCCCGGCGTCGACATCGCCCCCGAGAGCGATGTCCTCTCCCGCTACGTCCAGTACATGGACGCCATCGACGCTCTCCCCGAGCACCCGCCGGCGCAGGAGACGAAGGCCCACATCCTCCAGACCCCGACCTACCTCGACTACAAGAAGTCCCGAGGCTACGAGGGCATGTCCGACCGTCTGGTGTGGAACGAGTACAAGCGCGAGGCGAAGAAGGCCCTGCGCGAGCGGAACAAGGACTTCCGTGCCCAGCGCCGCGCGAACATCGAAGCCGGCCGGGCCGCGCCCACGGCCTTCCAGAAGCCCAAGGAGCGCGCGGAGCCAGAGAAGACGGCGACGCTGCTGGCCGAGCACGAGTAGCCCGGTTAGGGAAGGCCAATGGCCGACGAGATCCTGGACCCCGCGGCCGGAGGCGCCCGAGCCCCCCGGCCTACGCCCGAAGGCATCGTCCCTGTGCAGGCGGAGGGGGCGCAGGCCGTCTTCCGCTTCCAGCCCCCCGCCCCCGGGGCGGAGAGCGGCGGCCCTGTCCAGGCGCCCGGCGCACAGGCCGTCTTCCGCTTCAAGCCTTCCCCTCAGCCGACGACTACGGCTGCGCAGGAGGCCGCGAGCTACGACGCGGCGATCGAAGAGCACGGGCTGGGCACGAAGGACCTGACCCAGGACCTGACCACGAGGCCTTTCGGCGACGTGGATCCTCAGCTGGCGGAGCTCCTGGGCGACGACCTACCCGAGCGCATCAAGGTGCTGCAGGAGGAGAACCTCGGCGAGCTCGTCGACAAGGTCGACTTCGACTGGCTGCGCAAGGACCTCGAGCAGCGGCTGTGGCGCCGGGAGCTGGCGTCCCTCCGGGCTGTGGGCAAGAACCCGATGGGCCTTTCCCAGGGCGAGCGCATCGACATGGTCGAGCGAGTCAAGCGCACGGCGGAGTACCACGCGGCCCGGAAGCTGAACCAGGAGAGCATCGGGCCCCAGGCCATGGACCCTCTCCGCGGGCTGACGAAGCAGGCAGACACCGAGCTGCTCGCCGGCGAAGGCCTCTTGCCCGAGGGGCGCGGCAACATCGCCGGCAAGGCCCGGGAGCTGCAGGACATCACCCTCGAGGCGACGGAGGGCCTGGTCGAAGGGGACTCCCTGGTACGAAAGGCCCTGGACTGGGCCGCCCCCGGCCTGGTCAGCGACGAGGGGGCCTTCGGCCAGATCCCCGAGGCCATTCGCAACCCGAGCCCGCTGTTCATGGGCATGGACTACAAGATGCCGCTGCGTCAGTACGCGGCCATGGCCTACCCCTACAGCGGCTACGAGGTGGGGCGCTGGAACCTCCTGACGAAGGTCGCTCAGGACTTCTTCACGCCGGTCGTGGCGGTACAGGACGTCGCCCGCAAGATCATGGAGGAGCAGCCCGAGCTCTCCCACTCAGATGCCGTCGCCCTGGCGATGAAGGACCCGCGCTCCGTGCAGCCCATCCGGGAGAACAAGGCGACCTTCGACTACGCGCTCGAGGACCACGTCCGCTTCACCACCTCTCCGCTGTGGCTGTCGATGCGCCTTCTACACGGAGGCAACGTCTACGACACGCTGATGGAGGCCGCTGACGTCGACCTGCGCGCGGCGACTCGCGGCGCGGACGCCGCTCCCCTTGCTCTCCTCTCCGGGGCTGTGCCCTTCGTGGGGCCTCAGATCGCAGGCAAGGTGCTCGGGGAGCAGCTCTTCTCCCCCAGCGAAGAGCCCTCGGAGGTGCAGGACTTCTTCGGCGCCCTGGGCGTCGCCATGCTCGCCCCTGACCTCCTCGTTGGAGGGGCCGCCGCCCTCAAGGGGGCGTGGAGCGGCGCCAAGGGGCTCAGCAACGCGAGCCGCGCTGGACGCATGGAGAAGGCCTCGGGCGTGCTGGACAAGCTCCAGAAGGCCCTGGCTGAGGCAGGCGACACGGCCTCCGAGGCAGCAGCCATCAAGGCCGCGATTGAGGAGCTCCGCTTCTTCCCCGAAGCTCGGGCCGGCGTCATGGACCGCATCGGCCACGCGCTCGACGCCCAGCAGCAGAACCACTGGCGTGCAGCCCTGGAGCGGCTGTCGAAGAACGCGGAGCGGGCGCAGACGAAGCTGGACAAGCTCATGGGCGCCTACCGCGGCATGGACTCCCTCCCCCCGGGCGCAGCGAAGCAGGCCGCGAGCCTGGAGCTGGCCGCAGCCCAGCAGAAGCACGCCGCCCTCCGCATCTTCGAGGCTCTCATCGAGGACTCCGTCAGGGCCGGCAAGACGGCGGGGACCCTCGCCAGCGGCGCCAAGGTCGACACCGTCAAGGCCATGGCCGCGGTCTCGGACTACGCGACCAGCTCGAAGCGCCTCGAGGCGGCGACGCGCGAGCTCTACGCCAAGGGCACGCCCGAGGCCAAGGCGGCTGTGCAGACCGCGCTCGCGGAGTTCAACGCCGCGACCCGGACGATGGCTGCAACCAACGCAGGCTACGTCTCCAGGGCCCTCGAGCTGGGCCTCCAGTCCGCCCGAGCTGCACGCAGCGGCGCAGCGGCGGAGCTCACGAAGCTCTACGGGGGCCTTGCAGGGAAGGGCTGGGCTCCGGCCGAGGTCGTCGCCGCGCGCGAGGCACACGAGGCGGGCATCACGAAGCTCATGGAGACCCCCAAGAACGTCGACGCCGCCCGACGGGCGACGGCCCAGCTCCAGGCCACGGTGCAGGGAATGGCCGACAGCTTCCGGAAGAGCGCGGACATCGTGCGGAACGGGGGCAAGGTGGAGAAGAGCGCGGCCTACGTGGTCGAGGTGGCTCCGCTCAAGGGGGCCGACGCCGTCGAGCAGCTCGAGGGCCTGCGCCGCATCTTCGGGGAGAAGCCCTTCACGGCCCTGGCCGGGGACAAGAACGTCGCCAGGCTCCTCCAGGGGCACCAGCTCGGGGACGTGGAGCTCTTCAACGCCGCGCGCCGGCTGAGCTCGCTGGCGGGGGCCGACCCTTTCAGCGCCTGGAGCCTGGCCATCGAGGCGGAGCGGCGTACCCTGCACCGCCTCTTCGGGGAGCAGGCCATCGTCAAGGCCACCGAGCTGGTGGAGCAGACCCTCCGGCGCGCGGACAAGTGGGCCCTGCTGAAGAAGTTCGGCACGGGCTCCGACGACCTCCTCAACATCATGCGCAAGGGCGAGGCCAACGGCAAGCTCGGGGTCGGCGAGCTCAGCGAAGCCATCCTCCAGGCCCGAAAGCTGGGAGCCGAGGCTCCTGAGCTCCAAGGACCCCTCCTTGCCCGGGAGGGCTTCCACAAGCAGCTCGACGCGGTCTTCGACAAGATCGGCGCCACCCCGGCGGAGCAGGAGGCCATCAAGGCTGCCATGGACTCCGTCGCGGCAAGCCATGCCCAGGAGGCCGGGATCCAGGCCGACGACGTCTTCAAGCAGTGGGGCGTGCGCTGGGCCCAGGAGTTCAAGCCGACCCCTGGCCAGAAGCCTTTGTTCCAGGAAGGGGAGTCGGTCCTCGACGAGGCACGGCGCCTGGCTGGACCGAGAACCAAGATCCCCTCTCCCGAGTTCGTAGCCGAGGTCCGGAGGATGCGGAACGCGGAGCTCGAGATCTCCCGCGGAGAGGACTACTACACGTGGCTCGAGGGCGTCGACGAGGCTGCTCTCGTTGAGCGGATGGGCTCTGATCTCCTCCGGCGCCTCTCCGGTGTCCCGAAGAGGCTTCGAGACTACGCCTACTCTCGCCTCCTGCCGGAGAAGCTGGCGCGGGATCTCGCGGCACTCGGAGGGGACTACGACGAGTTCTTGGAGGTCTTTGCTCAGGGCCTCTCTATGTCGGATGCACAGCGCCAACTGGTGAGAGCAGTAAGGCACTACTCGGAGTGGACGGAGATGTCGAAGGAGACTGTCCAGGCTCTCAAGAAGGCAGGGCTGCTGGCGGAGGTGGAGAAGGAGCTGAAGGGGTTCACCCTCACCGCCGACCCCGACTCCTGGGCAGGAGTCTTCACGTACAAAGGGAAGACCCACGCCGCGGGCGGGGTTGAGATGGGGGACCTTGTCGCGGACATCCTCGAGGACATCGTCGTGCAGATGCCGAAGGGGACATCTTCTCAGTTCCGCCTCGACCTCTTCGAGTACGCCAGGGGGCGGGCTCTCGAGAACACGCTCGACGGTGCGTACCAGGCTGCTTTTGCGGAACAGTTCGCTGATGCAGCGGCGGTCTTCGCCCAGAAGGCAGGCACTAAGGTCCGTGGGGCGGCGTGGAAGACGCCTGGTGGGGCCATGGCCGAGGTCTACAAGACCGGCGACATCGGAACCCTCGCCCACGAGCTCGGGCACATCATCCGCCTCACGACCCCAGACCCTGGCCCGAGCCTCAAGGTAATCTACGACACCTTCGGCGACGGAGCGAAGATCACCCGGAAGGGCGAAGAGGCCTTCGCCGATGCCTTCATGAAGTACATGGAGGGTCAGTACCGGCCCCAGGGCTTCATCGAGAAGGGCTTCCGCTACCTCAAGGACGCGTGGCTCTCCTTCTGGGGCAAGGTACGCGGCAAGACAGGCGCGGAGGTCCCCCCTCAGGCCCGCCGCCTCTTCGACAAGTGGCTCAGCCTGAAGCCCAAGCCTTCCCCCACCGCCGGTGCTCCGGGGAACCGGGTCCTGCAGACCGTCGACGCCTTCGTCGAGGGCATCGAGTACGGAGGCACGAGCCTCTTCCGCTCCGGAGGCATGGAGCCCCCGATCGTCGAGTGGGTCCGCGCCATGCGGATGCTCGGCCCCGACGAGGCCCGTCGGACCTCCGCCTTCCAGGCCGTCTCCAACGCCTACGTGAAGGACGGGGAGGTCGCGGGGCAGGCCCTCGAGGCCTCCCAGGCCCGTCTTCTCGAGCTGGTCTTCGACCACGCCAAGGACCCCTCGAGCTACCGTATGGACGACCTCGCGAAGGCTGCGCTCGAGCCTCTCGGTCGCGTAGGCCACATGGACCTTAAGGGCCGGGCCTACGCCGCGACCGGCATCGTCAACGGCGCCTCGATGTGGCGCAGCTTCGAGGACATCGCCTTCAAGATCTCCGGGCACGGACACGAGGCCCTCAAGACCGCGCTCCAGCTCACCACGTCCAAGAGCCAGAAGGTTGTGAAGGGGGACGTGGCCAAGGCCAGTGCGGCGCTCCGGGAGATGGGCATCGACCCTCGGGCCCTCCGCGACGTCCTCGGCACGGCGCAGAAGCAGGACAAGCTCACCCTCGTCCAGCTCGGGCACAAGAACCTCGACGAGTTCGTGCTCGACGCCTTCGTCCCCCGGAACTTCATCCAGACCATGGACTCGCAGATCGCGCGTATGGTGAAGACCGGCGACCCCCAGGCCGCGAAGCAGCCCTGGCTCCTAAGCAACCCGGTTGCCCGGAACCTCCAGCTCACTATGCTCCTGTGGCGCAGAGGCATCACCAGCGGGCTTCTCTCCCCGCGGGCCGCGCACTTCATCAACAACTTCCTCGGGCTCTACGCCCAGACGTGGATGTCCGCGGGCTTCAACGAGGCCCTCCGGTCGGCGGTGGCCGGTGGCGACGTCATCCACTGGGCCCACGCGCGGCCTCTGTTCACGGGCTCTGCGCCGGTCGACCGTCGGATCCTGCGCACGATGCGTAACATGGCCCAGGAGCTGAAGACCGACAAGGTCCTGCCTCCTCCACAGATCGGCTTCATGAACGGGGCTGTGGCTGGCATCTTCGACGACGCCATCATGCCGGCGTCCCAGCGCTTCGAGAGCGCGACCGGCGAAGTCATCACGAAGCAACGCCTCATCGACGAGATGGTCAAGGAGGGCGTGCTCCAGTCCTTCGCCGACACCCACCTCATCCGGAACAAGGACGTCGCCGTCGCCCTTGGGGTGAAGCAGTACGAGGGCTTCATGGGGCGCCTCGAGCAGAGCCTGTCCGCCGCGGAGAAGCACACTGAGAGGTGGGCCAAGCTCATGGACATCATGGAGCAGCGGCAGCGCGCCGCCCTGTTCATGGACCTGCGTCTGCGCAAGGGCTACAAGCCGGAGGTCGCGGGGCACATGGTCCGCGAGGCGGCCTTCGACTGGGGCTACACTTGGTCTGGGAGCAAGGAGCTCTCCTTCCTGGGGACGCCGCTCTTGATGTTCGGGACGATGTGGGAGAACGCCATCAAGCAGACGATCCGAGGCCTCCTCGACCCCGCGAAGACGAAGCGCATGATGGACATCTACAAGGCCGGGCGCCTCGTGGAAGAGATCGGCTCCGACCCGGGGGACCAGACCGACGTCGAGCGCCTGCAGGAGGTGGCTCCTTGGTACACCAGCACCCGGACGGGCCCAGTGCTCACGCGCCTGGCGACGCCCGAGGAGAGGGTTTCCGGCCTCCAGTTCCAGGGCGGGACGACGCAGACGATGGCTCGGGTCCTCCCCACGCTCATCAACCAGGACCTGACCCTCAAGATGCTGAACATGTTCCACCAGACCGCGCTCTTCGCCAACGACATGGGTCAGCGCCCCGGCGCGGCCGAGGACTACGGCGAGTTCCTCCGCGAGACGGCCTTCGGCTTCCTCACGCCCGTCCTCCCGGGCCTCGCCGGCTACGAGGGCCGGTACGAGACCCAGAGCTCGAGGAAGCGCTACACCGCCTCGGAGACGGCGCTCCTCCACACCCTCGGCTTCGGCCAGGACGTGGTCTACGACAAGTCGGAGAGTGGGCTCGGCTACCGCTTCTACGGACCGAAGGCCCGGGTCGACCTCATGCGCAACATCCCGCCGCTGGCGAGGGCCTTGCGCCTCATGGACCCCTACGCGCGGAAGTACTACGGCGACGTGAGTCTCCGGTCCTGGGACACCTGGGACTTCTTGCAGGAGGCCGCGCTCACGGAGATGGGCTTGCAGGAGAGGCCTGTGGTCGACGGCGTCTCCGGGCTGAGCTACAGGGAGAGAGGCCTCAAGTCCGCTGGCTCCGAGATCGGAGCCAAGGAGTAGCCCGTGAACTTCAAGGAGATCTACGAGCACTACGGCTACCCTCTCCCAGCAGATGGTGAGGTGGGCATCGTTGCCCTGCGCTCAAGCGCGCCGGCCGACAGCAACGCCTTCGACGACTTCATCGGCCTGGTCTTCCACGACGGCAAGTCCGTGCTCTTCCGCGGGACGACGGACCCCGGGCGCAACAACTACGACAAGGTCGCCCGCGCCGAGCCCGGCTTCTACGACAGGGCCTACGTAATCGGGATGCACCGCGGCAAGTACACGGCCTTCGTGAACCACGGCTGGACGCCTGTGGACTTCACACGTCCAGGGAGCGGCTTCCCTGACACCGTGGGCCAGTCCTACATCGGCATCAACGTGCACCGAGCTCACGCCACCGAGCTCCGGGTGGAGGTCAACGGCTACAGCGCCGGCTGCCTCGTGGTCCAAGACTCCAAGGACTTTGCTCGGATGCTGCTGCTGGCGCAGACCGGGCAGGAGTTCTACGACCTGGCGCTCTTCGACCTTGACGCTGCGCTGGAGCCGGGATAGCCAAGGGCTACTAACCCTCGCTGACCCAAGGTCTTCGTCCACATGGCTACGCTCACTGGCTCCGTCTTCTCCCCGCGCACCCCCAACGTCCGGGGCCGCGTCACCCAGGGTGACCGTCTCATCAACCGCCTCGGCGAAGAGGTCGTGCAGCCCACGGCCGAGATCGCTGCCGACGAGTTCCTTGTCACGGTGGACGAGGGCAGCACCGGCGTGCTCAAGGCCGCCAAGGCCAACTGGCTGGACATCTACCAGGGCAAGCGCGTCCGCGTGGCGGGGCACAAGTGCAAGAGCGGCGGCCAGCTCCGCTGCTTCGGCTGGGCCATCGTCAAGAACGTCGACACCAGCGGCCTCACCGCCAAGGACCCGGTCTACCTGAGCGCGGTCTCCGACGGCAAGCTGGTCATCGGCGACGCCAACAACGACGGCGGCCCGCAGGTCGGCGAGGTCCTCGTGGTCAGCGCCACCGAGGGTGAGCTCCTCATCGACCCCGACGCCTACTCCCGCTCCTTCCCGGAGGTGCAGGACCCCGGTGACGGTGTCGCGCTCCCGGCGACCTCGGGCTACGTCGGCCTGACTGTGGCCGCGACCGGCGAGACCAACACCCTGGCGGCCCCCAGCTTCCTCGGAGCGAAGCTCCGCATCTGCGCTGAGGTCGTGGGCGGCGGCGACACCCGCATCATCACCGCGGCTGCGGCCATCAACCAGGCCGGCAACACGGTCATGACCTTCGCGGCTGCGGGTGACAGCATCACCCTCGAGGCCCAGCGCATCGCGTCGAACCTCGTGTGGGTCGTGGTCGCGAACGACGGCGTGGCGCTCTCCTGATCAACAACGAGTAGGAGGGCTTCATGAGCCAGAAGAACCGCGTCATCAAGAAGCAGACCTTCGAGTTCACTTCGGTCACCGCCAACGCCTGGCAGACGTTCCAGACCTTCCGCGAGCTCGGGAAGTCGGGGCGCATCACGCGCGTCGTCACCCGGATGAAGAACGGAGGCACAGGCGCTGCCGGCGCCATCGTGCGTGTGGTCGACGGGCAGTACACCGCGGCCTACGCTGTGGCCAACATCGGGGCCATTCCCGACGAGGACGTCGTCCTTCACCGGAGCGGCATCACCCTGGCCGGCGCCGTCTCCGCCGCCAACGACGACTACAACGTCGAGGCCGTGGCTGGGGGCGCCTTCTACAGCGCTGAGCAGCAGCGCCGGAGCGACCCCAAGACGCGGGACAAGGACGAGGCCCTCATCAGCCTCTTCGTTCCTGCAGGCTGCTCCGGCGACGTGGTCGTGACGGTGTACGCCGAGGTCCGCTGACATGGCTGACATCCCCTCGAGTTCCACCTACAACACCGGGGACATCCCCGGGCCCATCCCTGCCGCAGCTGGCGGGGAAGAGGCTGTGCTCATCGACTGGACCGGGGCGACGGAGTCCAACACCGGGGGGAAGGGGGGCAACACCGACATCAACGGGACCTCGATTCGGGTCGAGATCGCCGCCGTCCAGCAGCTCCTCACTACGCTCAACTGCTACACGATCGCGAAGGAGATCGAAGGCAAACCTGTGGCGGCCTCAGGCCTCCGGCTCTTCGCGAAGATCGGTAACCCCGACCAGGCCCCCGCGATCGGGGCGAACGCCGGCATCCACTTCGCAATCGCGACCCAGGACACCCCTGCGACCAACAAGGGGGTCATCTGCGGCATCGAGCTGCAGGACAGCCCCGGGCCTCGGTACCGGGCTCAGGCTGAGTGTAAGAAGCTGGGCACGAACCCCGCCGGGGTCACCATCATCGACGTCGCTGATGTCAGCGTCGCCGCCCTCGTCGTCGAACTGCGAGTGCGTTTCGACCCGACGACGGGGAACATTCTGCACGCGGCCTCGATCGTCTACGGGGCCGACGGCGTGAATGCACACCACCTGGATGTCACGGGCGTCACGGGCACGACGTTCTACGCTATGATTCTGTGCGAGCAGGACAACGCGACACCGGGCGACGTCCTCGACATGGATGGAATTCAGGTCTGGCGGCTCTGGGAGACAGACCCGAGCTGAGGGGATAGAGGGGAGCCATGAACAAGGACCTGATCTACATCGAGCTGTGCGACGTGGTCTCCGATACCCGAGGGCCTCTCCCTTCGTCTGTGAAGGGCTTCGACCTCATCGGTGATGCGGAGGTCTCAAGCGGCCGGGTGGCGTTCTTCTGGAACGAGCCCAGCGCCGAGCTCGTGGTGGCATGCCGGGGCTCCGGCGGAGACACTCCCCTCGAGACCCTGCGCAACGCGGTCTACGACCTGAACTTCTTCTCGAAGGGGAAGCTGCAGGTGCACCGCGGCATCTACAACCACTGCAAGAAGTTCTTCGAGGACACGTGGTTCTGCGGCCTGGTCAAGCTCATCGAGGACGAGTACGAGCCGCAGAGGGTGACGCTCACCGGGTTCAGCCTCGGCGGAGGCATGGCTCAGCTCTTCGCCCTGTGGCTCTTCCCGAGCGCCTGGCGCAAGCAGGTCATCACCTTCGGCTCACCCCTGGTGACGAAGAAGCCCCGCGTAGTCCGGAACCTGCTGCGCGCGAAGCGGGGGGTGCGTCGGATCTTCCACTACGAGATGCTCGGGGACATCATCCCCCAGCTCCCGCCGTTCCCCGGCTGGGGCCCCGTAGGCGTGACCCAGGAGCTGCCGAAGGTCTTCGGCCCTGAGCACAGCCGCAAGCGCTACCGCGTCGCGCTGGGGGGAGACTGATGCTCAATACCACACTGGCCTATAGCATCCTCGTCGTCATCGGCGCGGCCTTCGCGCAGGGTGCGGTCGACGCCATCCCCGTCGCTGAGGGCGTGTCCCTGGACGCCTTGAGCTCGATCCCGTGGCCCGCGGCCGCGGTCATCTGCACCTACCTGCTCATGCGCAATGGAGGGCCGACCATCCGGATGGTCGTGGAACACAAGGTGGACCCCATCGCCACCGGCACGATGGTGGAGAAGCTCACGGGAAGCATCGGCCAGGCCTTCCAGCCGCTCGTAGCGGAGCTCCGCCGCCACGGCGACCTGCTGCTCCGACAGCCGCCGCCCGAGTCCTGATCCCTACGAGGGACGGAACGGGCTCCTGAGATTGCTGCAGGGGCTGAGGACTTTGCTCAGCGTCGGATGCCTCGCTTGGCCCGACGCACCTTCTGCCTCCGGCGGCGCTCCCGGCGCTTGGCCTCGGCCTTGTGCAGGGCGATGTACTCGGCCTTGACCTCCTGGGGCCTCTTGCCCTTGAAGACGGCGCGGCCCCACTCCATGCCGGTAGCGGTGCGCCTGAGGCACCCAAGGGCGACGTACACGTAGGTCGTGGTGGAGGCGATGAGCACGTTGGGGGCCGAACGTGGAGGGCTCCGCTTTGATCTCCCTCATGACTTGAAGGAAGGCCTCAAGGCCTGAAGCCCCGAAGCTCGCCGTGTTCACGTACTTGTTGCTCCACACGTCGGTGCTGTCGATCATCAGGCCTCCGCGTCTTCGCGCCGTTTGCCGAAGCCCGCTCCGGGGACGGCGATGGTGTAGGTGTGCTGAGCTCGGTGGTCCTCGCCTTTGCCGTCGCCGTAGCACTCCCGACACACGCCTCGGCGGTAGGTCGGCCGGTCGGTGTGCTCGGGGCAGGTCTTGGCGACCTCGGGGGCGCTGCAGCTCAGGAGACCGCGGCTCGTGAGGTAGGCCAGGGCCTTCTTCACCGCGGGGGGCTTGTAGGCGTAGAGCAGGAAGTGGTCGGTGATGTCGTCCGTCTGCATGGGCCCGAAGGCCTCCACGGCCAAAAGGACGAGGGTCTCCACGGCGGAGAACTTCTTCGTCCACCAGGGGAAGCCGGAGAGGTTGGCCTCAGCCACTGGGCTCGAAGCCCCGGTCGCGCAGCAGGCACTCGAGGAGGTAGAGCAGAGGGTCTGGCCCCGGACCTTCCCCGGTCTCCATGCGGAGCTGCTCGGCGTAGCAGGCTGCGTCAGCGAGCTCCTGGGCGAGGTCGACGGTCGCGTCTCTCCCGTTGTGGGGGCTCAGCACGGCGCCGTAGCGCTCGACCCCGAGTGCACCGCGGTGTAGAACGAAGGACGCAGCCAGGGGCTGGCCCTGGGCCAGGGCCCTGTCTCCCACGTAGGTGGCGACATCGAACCCCGAGACCTGAGAGAGGTCGGGGTTCTTCTGCTCGAGCCGGGCCGCCTCCTCGATCGTCATGCTCAGCCCCCGTACTTCTTCATCAGACGGTCGAGCCGGAGCTGCTCGAGGTCGTAGTCCCCGCTGCCAGGCTCGCGCAGGAGCATCACGCCAGGCCAGTACATCTTGCGCGCGGCCTTGGAGGCGTAGCTGAAGGCCTTGTCGTCGGGGTCGCAGAAGACGCCCGCGCTCAGGGTCTGGACCACCGTGCCGGTGGGCCGGGTCCCGCGGCTCATGTCGAAGGTGTGGCTGTGGCCGACGACGACGGACTGCATGGCGTTGCGGATGAGGCTCCGGGCCATGTTCACGCCGCCGGTCGCCCGGCCCATGACGCCGCTGGGGCAGTAGTGCATGAAGGCGATGCCGTCGATCTCCAAGGGCTGGAGGAAGTCGTAGGTGTACCAGCCCAAGTCCGGGATGCCACAGTCGCTGACGATGTCGAAGACCCCGTCGAGCTGGGGGTGCTCCGCCATGAGGCGCTCGGCGCGGGGAGGGCCGTGGTTGCCCATGGTCATGTGCAGCTGCAGGCTGTCGTAGCCCCGGGAGCCGATCTCCTTCTCCACGGCGTCCTTGAAGAGCTCGAGCCCCTCGCGGACGGAGTCGCAGTCGGCGACGTAGCGCTGGTTCTCTCCTCCGATCATGCCGCGGTCGTACTTGGAGAGGGACCGGAAGTCGCCGATGTCTCCGAGCTGGACGACGCGAAGGGCGCCCTCCTCGGAGTAGATGTCGGCGGCCAGCCTGCCGAGGGCCGCCATGCGGCTCATGTCCTGGCCGGGGCGGAGGTGGACGTCGGGGACGACGAGGATGGTGCTTCCCATGGGAGTCATGCTAACGGCTCCGTCGGCCGGAGGCCAGCGTCAGCGTGCCAGCGACCCGGACATCGTCGGCCAGGGCCAGGGAGGTGAGCTTGTTGAGAACCGCGGTGACGGAGAGCTTCCCGCGCTCGACGGTCCAGACCGTGAAGCGGTGCACGAGGTCCTGCTCGACGAACTCGATGTGCTGGAGGTTGTAGATCTCCCTGGCGCAGCCCATCACGTGTTCCGGACGAAGCACATCACGAAGGTCTAAGCGTGGAGGGAAGATGCCGTCGTCGATGACCGGCACCTCGAGGTAGGAGCTCTTGCCGCAGGGCTCGAAGGCCTTGCCGGCAGCCTTGCCGTCGATGGCGATGTACTTCACAGGGACTCCTTGTCGAACGGGGTGCGGGGGTGTTCGGCCCGGCGGGCCTTCTGCTCGAGCTCATGGAGGCGCCGGAGCAGGGCCAACACCGTCGGCGGGTCGAAGGCCACCTGGAACTCGGAGATGGCGCAGCCCCCGTAGTACTCGCCGTCGAGCAGGCTCCCGTAGAGAGGCTGGTCCGGGGACTCCTCGGGGATGCAGATGTCGTCGAAGCCACAGCCCTCAGGGGGCTTGACGAAGCCGAAGGGGGCCTTCTCCTTCGCAGCCTCGGCGATACCGATGAGCGTGGGGATGTCGGTCATCGGCCCATCTCCCGGTCCAGCTTCTCGATCCAGGCGACGGCGACCGCGGCCACCTGTACCAGCTCGGCACGGAGCTTGGGCTTCTCGACCTCGCACATGGCCTCCCCGACCTCCTCCATGAGGATGGCGAGGAACGTCGGGCTCCCGGACTCGAGGATGCGCCGGGCGCAGTGCTCGATCTCTCCCGCGGAGGGGGCGGTCTCGTCGTAGTGTAGGTTGACGGTGTCTTCCCACGCCTCGACGCCGTCGGGGTGGTTCTGCTCACCCCACTTCGCGTGCTGCGTCCTCCGCTCGTTGAGCACCTCGATGAGGACGCCTGCCGTGATGTGGGTATCGAGATTGCGGCTCATGCGGCGATGCCTCCTCGCTTGATGCGGTTCAGGTGAAAGAGCCCGATGCCAATGGCGTCTCGGGCGTCGTGGCCGGAGCGGTCCCAGATGGCCAGCTCCTTCGGGGCCAGGACCTGGCGGCAACGGCGGTGGTGGATGTGCTTGGGCGTGTTGCCCTTCCACTGCGTCGGGTTGTAGGTCTTCGTCCACTTCCGACCAGGGAGGCCGTTGCGGATGGCCAGGCGCGTGCGCTCGACGCGGTCGAGGTCCTCGTCGTACTTGGACCGGCCCGGGCGCTTGTGCATCCGCTCACAGACGAAAGCGAAAGGGGCGCTGTAGAGGCGCTCGAGGTGCAGCCCTTCGAGCTCCATGAAGCGGAGCGCAGCGGCAGCGGCAGCGTGCTCGTCTTCGGTCTCCACGGTACGTGCGGACCAGAGGACGCCCTCCGCGAAGCAGGCGAGGCCCATCTTCTTGGCGCCGGGGTCGAGAGCGAAGAGGACGCCCATCAGTGAACCCACTGGATACGGAGGTAAGGGACGCCGTCGGAGACGCCCGGGGTGAAGGTGAAGCCGGGGCGGCCGGAGAACCGGGCCTTGATGCGAGCGATGAGGGTCTCCTTCTGCGACTCGGTGTACTCCTTCGGATGAGGCAGCAGCATGGGGGGAGGGACGAGCTCCACGTCGTAGAAGGCTCCGCCGTACTCCGCCGTGGCGAGCATGCTCTCCTCGATGTCCTTGAAGTCGAAGCCCTCGAAGACTTCGCTTTCACGGGCGAGCTGGGATAGTTCGTATGCCTTCATTCGTCCTCCAGCAGCAGGCGGTTCCGCCTCTTAACTTTGGCCAACTCGTCGCGCAACTCCCCGATGAGTTGGTCCTGCCGGCCGATGTAGGCTTTGAGCTCGTCGATGCTCCCCTCGAGGCCCACGACCCGAGCTCGAAGGATACCGGCCTCGAGGGTGAGGTTGCTCAGGTCCAAGGGGCAGGGGTCGAAGGGGAGCTCGGAAGCATCGGCCTCCTCGAGCGTGAGCACCACGGCCGTGGGCTCTCCCTTCGGTGTGTGCAGAACGTAGACGGTCACTATGGGGCGCACTCCTTGATCTCCGGCCACCAGGCGTGCCGCGGCCGCTCCTCGGTGCCGTAGTAGTCCAAGCCGTCGAACCCTTCGCCGTCAACGTAGACGAGGCGGATGCGGTAGTCCTCGAGCCAGACCCAGGTGCCGTCATCCATGCGGGTAGGCCACCAGGCGAAGGCCGTGGTCCACGTGCGTTCCCCTGCCTCCCAGGGGCCCCGAGCTGGGTGCCACCTCATCCCTCCGCCTCGAAGGCCGTCGGCGTCGACGAGTCCGCGCCGCAGCACACGAGCTCCCTGCCCGTCACGATCTTGAAGCTTCGGACCATGCCCCGGTGCTCCCGGACCTTGATGGTTCCGTCGGGCAGGCGCTCCTCGGTCGTGCCCCACACCCGCGTCTCCACGGGGCGACAGCAGACGACGCACAGCCAGGTACCGTTGTACTCAGCGACGTTGCCTATGAGCAGGAGCGCGGTGCGCCCGGCCCGGTGGAGGTTGTGGAACTCGTCGGGGGTCACAGCATCCACCCCACGCAGGCGAGGAGAAGGGCCACGAGCCCGAAGCTGACGATGTAGCTCAGGCCGATGGCGGCGAGCAGGATGGCGACGGCCAGGATCACGGGAGCTCCAGGAGCAGGAGGGAGAAGACGGCGAAGAGGAGAGAGCACACCCCTCCGAAGCCGAGGTGAACGAGGGAGATGAGCACGAAGGAGTCGCTGTAGCGATCCTCCTTCGAGGCACAGACCCACGCGGCGGTCGCGGCAAGCCCCAGCACGAGGCACCAGAGACCGACGCCGCATCCGAGGAAGGCGCAGAGAAAGGTCAGGGGCATCGAATCTCCTTGCGCCAGTCGGCGCGGCATTCGTTGAGCCAGGCCTGCGGCAGGGCGGCCGCGAGCTCGGGCTCGGTCAGGTCCCACGGGATGAGCTTCCCGTCGGAGGTCTTGGTGGTCTCGGCGCCCTTCTCCCACCGGACGCTGATGGCCTCCTCGGCCTCCATGTTCTTGTACACGTCGGGGAAGTACACGGGCGCGTCGACGAGCATCAGGCGCTTGAGCTCGGCGCTCCAGGCGTCGACGGTGTCCTGGGGCCCCTCGACTATGATCTCGTCGTGGATGAAGTTCCAAGGGCGGCAGCCGTAGAGAGGGCTCTCGGGCTCGGCCAGGGAGGCTCGGACGACCCGGTACAGCGCGCGCTTGGCGAAGTCCGCGGCGCGGCCCTGGAAGTAGCTGTTGGCCCCGCTCGAGCTGATACAGCCGGCACGGACACGGCCGCTGACCTGCTGGCGAATGGTGAAGGTCTTCCCGTAAGGGGCTCGGCGCTGCAGATCACGGAGCCACGCCTGGCTCTCCGCCCACGTCTCCCTCCACAGGTTGATGTAGCTCTCCGCCTCCGGCGGCGTCATGTCCACATCCATCCCCTTGGCGTACTCGCACAAGGTCTGGGGCTTCGTCATCATGCCCGGACAGCCGAAGTTCGGGACCTTCGCGATCTTGCGCGCGGCCTTGCACTCCTTCCGGTACTTGTGGTTGGGGTTGAGCTTCGCTGCCTCGAAGAAGTCCTCGTAGCTCAGGTCGATGCCGTAGGTCGAGCGGAGGATGGCCCGGCCCATCTTGCAGTGGACGTCCACGCCCTCGTTCAGGGCGTTGGCCATGGTGCTGTAGCCGTAGAGGTCGAGGCAGACCTGCGCCCAGCTGAAGAGCTCCAGCGTGCTGTAGTCGGTGGAGTTGAAGACGTTGCCGGGGCGAGCGACGAAGCAGCTCCGGAAGAGCCCCTTGCTGTCGGGGTTCTGGAGGTTCGGCCCGAAGCTCGAGGTCCGTCCCGAGCGGACGAGGTTGTTGAACCCTGCGATGAGCACGCCGGCCTCGACGCCCTTGCGGAGGAGGGGGACCTGCCGGTCGAGGGCCTTGGAGGCCTTGAGGCCGCCGGCGTAGTCCTCGAGGAGAGGGAGTCCGCAGCTCTCCAGGTCGATGACCTTCGTCGACGGCTTCCCGCTCGGGGTCGTCGGAGGGCGACCCTGGTAGGCGTGGGAGACCCAGGCCTCGAGCCTGGCCTTCGAGCTGTTGCTCCAGCTCTTGGGCTTCGCCCGGGGCGGGTTGGCCCCGCCGTCGCAGGCGGTGCACTCCCGGAGGTTCGGGGGCTCGCCGATGAAGCTGGTGCCCTCACAAGCGCGGCAGCCGTGGAGCTTGAGCCACCCTCCCTGGTAGGCGGCGTTGTGGGTGACCTGGGCCTTCTTCCGCAGACCGTCCTCGTAGAGGTCGACGCGGTCCGGGTCGAGCGAGGGGGCGCAGACCTGCAGGTAGCTGAGGGCCTGGTCGCTCAGGGTCTGGGGCAGCTCGTTGATGAGGGAGGGGCCGTCGGCGCTGTCGATGACGCCGTCCTTGGCCTGGTCCTCGAAGACCTGCACCGCCCAAACGCTGTCCAGCGCGGAGTACTCGAGAGCCTCAAGGGGCCAATCGCAGATGGGGAACGGGCTGAGGAGGTTGTAGTTGACCCTCCAGCTGTCTTCCCCCTTGCCGACCATGTCGACGTCGAAGCGGGCCTTGACCACGTGGGCCAGGGAGAAGCGCCCGTCGATCTTCTTGTTCTTGACCCGGCCATCGTAGACCCAGTTGTCGGTGGCGATGGCCCACAGGGCGTCGCGGGTCATGGTGTCCCGGAAGCGTCCGGTCTCGATGAGACGGAAGACCTCGGCGCGGGAGGTGAGGTGTTCACCGTAGACCTGCAGGTCGAAGGGGAGGTTGTGGGCGACCCACAGCCAGTTGTCCTTGTCGTTGGCCTCCGCCCACTCGAGGGCGAGCTTCAGTGCGACAGGCCGGGCCACGATGGCCCAGCAGCCGTCGCGCTCGGTGTACCACTGCTCCGAAGTGGGAAGGAGCTTGAGCAAGAAGCCCCGGAGCTCGATGCTCTCGTTGTCGAGGCGCCCGGCCAGGGAGACGCACACGGGCTTCGGGCGCGCGGTCCGCGCACTGATGGGCTCGGTCTCGAAGTCGAAACCGATGACGACGGGGGACTCAGACACAGCGAACTTCCTTAAAGCAGCAAGGGGCCGCCGTCGAAGAGTCAAGCCCTCCGCTCCCGGATTACTCCAGGAGAGGTTTGCACCACGGCGGCAATGGCGGGACCTCCTGGACTTGAACCAGGGACAACCGAGTTAACAGCCCGGCGCTCTACCAGCTGAGCTAAGGTCCCAAGATGAGGGCCCCGAAGGGCCCTCGGTGGACTCAGGCCGCGGCCTGGCCCACGGGCTGGAAGCTGGCGACGGGGTAGACCGCGCCCTTCTTCGTCCGACCGATGCCGTAGTCGACGCGGAGGACCTCGTCGATGACCGCCTCGCCGTTGTTCTCGCACAGGCCGCGGGCGACGCTGAGGTCCATGGACGAGGGCAGGACCATGACACCCATGGCGGGCTCGGAGGCCAGGGCCGCCAGGCAGGCCATCAGGCGCTTGTACTCCTCGCCACCCTTCCGGGTCCACTTGCCGCTGACGGTCTTCGACAGGTCGAAGAAGATCTTGGCGTGGCTGCCGACGGGGAGGCTGACGAGCTCCTTGCGGTTCTCGGCGCTGACGGGCTGGTGCTCGTTGAAGAAGGGGTTGGCGACGGTGCGCTTGTCCAGCACCTCCTGCACGTCCACCTCGAGGATGGCGAAGAGCTGGCCCGGGCGGTTCTGGGACTGCTCGTCGGAGCGGTCCACGAAGAGGCCCTTGACCTTGAGGAGGTAGTCGCCGGGGGTGAGGTAGTCGCGGTCGAAGTTGCCTTCGCTGGCCTCGGCGTGGGAGTCGGCGTTGAAGAGGGCGTCGAGAGCAGTGCTCATAGGTTTGTCGTTTCCTTTGTCGTTGATCGTGGGGTTGGAGGCGCGTGGAGGATTTGAACCCCCGACCGGCTGATTACTAAACAGCAGCTCTACCACTGAGCTAACGCGCCAGGTGGCGGGCCGAAGCCCGCGGGGATCAGACCAGGGTGACCGAGCTCGCGTTGCGGACCATGGTCTTGCTGGTCACGGGGTTGGTGAGCTCGACCTTCTGCTTCGAGCCCTTCATGAAGAGGGAGGTGATCTCGACCTTGGGGGTGTTCTTGCCCAGGCGGAAGGTGACGTCGTCGCCGACGTTGATGGTGTCGCCGTTGCTGTCGGTGTAGATGATGGTCTCGGCCATGGTGTATTTGCCTCCTAAGGCAGCAGGTTCGTAGGCCTACTAACGAGGCCCGACTTTGGGTGCAACTACTTTGTTGAGATCTCGGCGTCGAGGACCTCGGAGACCACGAGAGGGTGAGCGAGCAGCTGCTTGAGGAGCACCCGGAGACCCCACGCCGCCGAGCTGTTCGGGTGCGTGTGGAGGAGATGCGCCGCCTGCCGCAGGCCGAGGAGCAGGGCCATGTGCTCGAGGCTCACGAGACCTTCACCGTGCACGCGACGGGGATGACGACGCCGGCAAGCTGTCGTCCCTTGGACCTCCGCCCCCGGCGGGCCCTGTTCTCGGCGTCCCCCTTCTTGAAGTAGACCTGAGCCTTCGAGGCCTCTTCGACGGGGAAGTACTTGCTCTTCGAGGCCCAGAGCCCGTCCTCGTAGCGGACCATGTAGCGGGTGAACGTGATCGTCATGTGGGGAACCTCCAGCCGAGCGCGTAGGCGACGGCGGTGCCGATGTGAACGAGAGCGAGAGCGCTGTAGATGAAGAGCACCCAACGAGCGCCGGCCTTGGCCCAGCCGTTCTCCCACCGGGACCACAGGATGTAGCCCCCGAAGAAGTTCAGCGTCAGCTTCGTGGCGACGAAGAGCCCCGGCCCGTCCTCGAGGACCCAGCGCATGAAGGGGTTGGCCTCCGTGTTGATGCCCCCGAGCTCGTACCAGACGAGCGTCATCAGGGCGTCGAAGAGCCCGAGCACCAGGTACGTAGTGATGGCCCGTGTCATCACAGCAACGCCTCGATGAAGCTGACGCCAATGAAGGCGACGAGCGCCCAGAAGGCGATCATGCCGAGGTCCTCGGGGTCGAGGGGGCAGAGCATCAGGGGGCCTCCGTGTCGTGGCCCGCGAGGGCTTTGGTGATGAGGTAGGGGGCGTCGTGCCACTCGGCGATGAGGAGCTTCTGCTCCTGGCCGGAGGTCTTCTGCTGGAAGCGTGCCCGGAGGATGCTGTCCCGGACCGCGAGACGCTGCTTCCACGTGGCAGTGAGGATGTCGACGTGCACGGGCTGGTCCTGCCCGCCCCGGTGGCTGCGGCCGAGCCACTGCTCAGTGGCCTTGCCCGAAGGCCGGGGCTCGAGGAGCAGGTGGTGGCGGTACTCCTGCAGGTTGTGGCCGGTGCCGAACTTCGTGATGGGCAGGGCCACCTTGGGCTGCTTGCGGAAGTCAGGCTTGGGCTTCTCGTACTTGACCTGGACGCCGAGGCTCTCGAGCATCGGGCCCACGGCCCGGCTGTAGTACCAGATGATCGCCGGTTCGGGCAGCGCGTCGACCCAGGCCTTCGCCCACAGCATGACCTCGTAGCTGATCCAGACGGGGATGGTGGGTGGAGCCTGTAGCTCCCGGACGGCGTCCCACGCCGCCAGGGTCGGGGTCAGGTTGTTCCGGGGCTGGTGTTTCCGGACCCAGTCCTCGACGAGGCGGGGGCTGTCGCAGCCCTCCCGGGCGTGTGCGCTCAGGTAACGACGGACCTCGGAGGCCCACTCCTTACGTGCCTTGTCCCACTCCGAGTCGGCGTCGACAGCGTCCCAGTCCCAGCGGTTGTAGAAGCCCACGCTCAGGGTGGCGGCGTGCCGTGCGTACTCGGTCCCGTCGACGACGTCGTCACCGTTGGGCAGGACCCACATCTTCTCCATGGTGTCCAGGGCCTCCTCGATGTCCACAGGGACCCCGGGGTCGACGCAACGGATGTGGAGGGGCTCGTCGCAGCTGGACTTCTTCGTGAGCAGAACGCCGGGCAGGGACTTGAGCCGCTGGAAGTAGGCCTCTCGTGCGGCGTCCCGGCGAGCGATGGACGTGCCCCCGAAGGGGATGTTGTAGTGGTCAGCCAGGGGCTTGAAGCGGTCGATGTCGCTGTCGCTGGGCTCCCCCTTCACGTCAAGGACGGAGCGCCAGGCGTTGAACATGCGCTTCTGCTTGGGCAGGGGGCTCAGCGGGCCGATGGCCAGCTCGATGAGGTGGGCGTACTCGGCGATGGACTTGTCGGCCCACGTGCCGGTCATGCCGATGAAGCGGGTCCCGGGCGCCGACTCCATGTAGCGGAGGAACCGCATGGTCCGCGCGGAGGTCGGGTTCCCCAGGGACTGCGCCTCGTCGGCGATGATGAGGTCGGGGGCGATGGCGCGCAGCGCGTCCGTGCTCTCCGGGCGGGAGAGCTGGCTGTAGGCCATGATGCGGGGCACCTTCAGCTTGAAGTGCGGGCGCCAGATGTGGATCTGCTCCTCGATCTCCGGGACGAGCGAGGGCTTGACGAGGAGCAGGGGGTTTTGGACCCCGGGGTAGATCTGGGCGATGAGCAGGGCGAGCAGGGACTTGCCGCTGCCGACCGCGGCCTGGATGAAGGCGCCGACGCCGGGGTACTGCGAGAGCATGTCCGCGGCCGTGAGGGCACCGGCCTGGGCCGGGCGGAGCTTGAACTCCCCCGAGATCCCGAAGCGGTGGGACCAGTAGTCGACGCGCGTGGACTCCGGGCACGACGGGTCGATGTTGTGCGACGGAAGGTCGATGAGGTACTGGGTGTGGAGCTTGGTCACACTGCTACTTCACCTCGGCCGCTTCGACGGCGAGCTCGAGGTCGTGCTGGATGTCGCCGAGGTGCGACTGGATGCCCGGGAGGCTGAGCTGGTCGTTGGTGATGGCGTCCTTGACGCGCTGGATGGCGTCAAGACCCATGCGCATCGCCTGCTTCAGGTCGTCGATGTCGTCGTCCCTGGCCGTGAGGCGCTCCTTGAGGTCCACGTTGTCGCAGATGGCGTTGTCCAGGGCCTCCTCGGTGGCGATGCGCTTCGTCTCCGCCAGGTCCTCGTAGGGGTCCAGGGGGACGGGGTCTTTGGTGGGGATGTCGAGGGCGAGCTGAAGGTTCAAGGAGGTCTCCGGGGTTGGGCGTGCCGCCCCAACCCCTTCCGCATCTACCGGAGGGTCAGGGTGTCGCTGTGGCGAGCGGCAGCGCCGGGGTGGTGAGGTTGCTGCTATGTGTACCGAGGCGTGCTCGGGGTCAGATAACCTAAGAGGTATGCCGAGGCCAGCGGGCCTGCCCGCGGACGAGGACCTCCACCTCGTACTCTTCTTCGTTAAGGTGCTTCTCAAGCAGCTCGACGTTCACGGCTTCCTCCGGAAGTACATGGTGGCGATGGCGGACACCACGGGACGTGGGCCCAGAAAGGACACGACCCCGTCGCCGTAGAAAGCGACGAGGCCTCGGAGCGCCAGGCGATCGACCGCAGGGCCGAGGAGCTCGGCGAGCTCCGACTTCCCCCAGCCAGGGAAGTCGGCTCGGAACCGGGCCCGGTCCATCAGGCCAGCGGCATCACGAGGATGGCGCCCCCGGCCGCGAGCTGCTCGGCGACCGAGAGGTCGGTGCACCAGTAGAAGCCGGGGTCGAGCTCGCACTGCCCGTTGCTGATGAAGGTCGCGTCGCAGCTGGGCATGCAGCGGTAGAAGACCACAGGCTTCTCGATGATGTCGTAGGGCGGGGCCTCCGCCAGCTCCTCGGCGGAGAAGTACCCCTCCTGGGGAGGCTCCTCGGCGGTAGCCACGACCACCGGGGCGGCGGGCTCGGCGCTGGTGTCCGCGGGCGGGGGCTCCTCGGTGCTGTCCACGACCCCGACCCCGACCCCGACCGTCGGCTCCATGCCCTTGGCGTAGATCTGGTCGTTGACCATGACGTAGCCCTTGGCCTCGAGGCCGACGATGAGGCCCTCGATGTAGACCTGCTTGATGCGGCTGCGGATGCCGGCCGTGCGGATGGCTTCCTTCCAGGCGTCGACGGTGCAGGGCACGATGTCGTTGAGGAGGGCGTACTCGTCCGGGGTGTCCTTCTGGGGCGGGGCGTTGTCCGGGTGTCCCGGGTGGATGGTCCCGACCGTGCTCCGTCGCGTCTTGACGACCTGCGCGGGCTCCTCGCGCTCGGACTCGGGCTCCTCGGGCTTCGACACGAAGCGGTCCCCGTCCTTGGCCAGGCCCAGGACTTCGAGCACCTCGTAGGGCCACACCCCCGCGCTCTCGGCGCTGCTCTCGAGCAGCGTGCAGGGGACGAAGCCCATGCCGGTGAGCACCGGACGGCACATGTCAGCGACCTTGGCGATGACCTCGTCGTTGCCCTGGTTCTCGCGCTTCGAGGTGTCGACGGGGGCCGCGGCAGCCTCGGTCTTCGGGGAGCCGTCGGCGTTGATCAGGCCCTGGTCGATCATCCACTGGCGCTTCTTGGGGTTCATGGTCTTCTTCTCCGTGGCGGGGGTTGGGGGGAGCCAGGCGACCATGCGGTTGGCCCTGGCCTCAGGGTTGTCGGCGCACTTGTCCCAGAAGGGGCAGCCGCCGTAGGCGTTGCAGATGCTCTCGGGCCCGTAGGGGACACGGGCAGCGTCCTCGAGCTGGGGTCCACGCCCCTCGGGCACCGCATCGAGGTACAGCTTCTTCATCAGCTCCGCCCCCGGGACGTAGCGCGTGTGCCAGATCTCCTCGATGCGGGCCCAGGGGATGAGGGCGGACACGGCGTAGCTCTTCGGCGTGCCGCGGGTTCGGGCGTTGATGTGTCGGACGAAGACAGCGGACGGGGGGTCGTGTCGCCAGGCGCCGTAGGCGTAGAAGGGCATCTGGCTGTGGCTCGCCAGCTCCTCCATCGTCAGGGACCAGTAGAAGTTGTCCGAGCTGGTGGTCTTCAGGTCGTCGATCAGCGGCTGCTGCAGGTGCCGGAGGTCGGCGAGCCCATAGCCGTCGATGCCCTCGACGATCTGAGGGATGTGGATCTCGTCCTCCACGGCCCACTTCTCGGGGTCGAGGGGGAAGGGGCCTGGGTAGTGGCGGCTCGCCTCCATGGCAATGTCGTGGTAGCGCTTGCCGTGCACCTCGATGTCGATCGAGCCGCGCAGGAGGAGCTCCTCCTGCGCGGCATGGATACCCTTGCCGTCGTCCCGGGCCGCGGACTCCTTGCCCGGGACGCGGAGCACGGAGCCGAGGAACCATTTGCGCAGGCAGCCGACACCGACCTTGCCGGTGTCCTCGTCGACCCCGAGCTTGTCGAGGGCCGAAGGGCTCATGCGGACAGGTTTGCCCGAAGCAGTCAGGAGGGGTCTCAGCATCGAGGTTCCGATAACGCTATCGAGATAGCGATGCAAGAGCCATCGCCAGAAGGACATCGCGGAAAGGCTGGGGCGTCCACAACCTTTCCTGCCGGGAAAGCCTCTTCCGTGGCCGGGTCCCCTTGTCACGTACTGCAACGCGTTCAGCCTTAGAGTGGAAGCCTTCGTCCAGCCTGCGAAGGCCAGGAGCCCTCCCCCAGATGAGATCTGGTAGGGGGCAGCCGACTGCATAGAGCCAGGTCATCTTCTGACTATGGTGTCCGTAGTGGCCCTGTGCCACAGCGCAGGTGAAGCCTCCGTAGTCGTCCGCTTCGACCCAGCCTCCCCTGAACGGAGGCTTCCTCAGCCCGTACCAGGGCCAGGCGTGGGACGCTTCGGGGTGCTCGAGTACCCCTCCGAAGGTGCGGACCGCGAACAAGGCGGAGGCAAAGCAGCCTCCGTCGTCCCCCTTGAAACGACGAGTCTTCGCGCTCGGTCCTCCAGACCAGTACCTCCCCCACCGGGTGCAGGGAGGGTGCGCAACAACAGGCAAGGGACCTGCGCAATTCCTCGCGTCCCGCGAGACGCCGTAGGCGTCTACGAAATCGAGGGAGGAATAGGGCCCGTCCTCCTCGACATAAAGGGCTGCCACCTTCACAGGTCACTCCTTCTTCGCGTAGCCGTCCGAGGCCCAGCCAGGGCCTCGGAGCTGGAAGCCCCCGGCCGAGAGCTGGGGGGCCTGCTCTTCGGGCGCGGGGTCGTGGTTGCAGTGGGGGCAAGGGCCAGGCTGACGGGCCTCGGACATCGGCTTGATGTCCGACTCGAAGACCTCGTCGCAGGCCCGGCATCGGTACTCGTAGATGGGCACTACTCGCCGTGCTCCTCGTCCCAGGCCTCGAGGGTGTCGGCGGCCCTGCGCAGGGCCTTGACCCAGGCTCCAACCTGGCCGGCGTTCGTGCCGTTGTCCTCGAAGGGGAGCTCGAAGAGATCCCCGGACTCTTCGTAGAAGCGAAGGGTCAGGGTCTTCCTGTCCTCGGAGACCTCCACCGAGGTGAAGTCGGTGATGGGGTCGTTGTCGTTGTCGTAGACGAAGGCCTTGTAGCCCTGGACCTTGGGCGTGGGCGCGGGCGTGGGCTTCGGCCCGAAGGTGCACACGGGCACCCCGGAGGGAGGGGCGTCGCCCAGGAACGAGGTCCCGTCGGGGGAGTAGGTGCGGGGGAGGCTTCCGCACATCCAGGGCCCGTTGAGCGGGTAGAACCGCACCGGCGTGTTCTCGTCGAAGACGCGGTAGATATAGCCGTTGCTCTCCAGCCGGTAGTAGCCCGGCCCGTTGCCGAAGACCCCGAGCCGAGCCTTCGGATCGACGGGGCAGCGGGGCAACGGCTCCGGCGGGTCTTCGCCCCCGGCGAAGACCAGAGTCCCTCCGCCGGGGGCGAAGAACCCGTCGGAGTTCTCCTGCTCCTGCCACCGGCGCTGGTGAGCGCCGTAGAACCTGTGAGCCGAGACGCCATCGTGGTAGCGCAGGACGCCTCCGGGCCTCTGGTAGTACCCGACCTTGGGCACGGACGCCTCCACGTACTTCGGGTCGAGGGTGCTGCGCTCGACGCCCTTGGGCGGGTCCTCTCCGAGGTAGGTGAAGCCCGGGTCCTTCAGGTAGGACGTCGGGGCGTACTGGACGTGCCAGTCGCGGCCGAAGTGAGCGTCGAAGAGGTGGCCCTCCACATTGAGGAAGCCCTCGGGGTAGTAGCGGAGCTGGCTCTTGTCCTCGTAGTACCCGGCCTTGATGCGGTCGAGGTCCTCGGGGTGAGGGTCGACGCCGTCGGGAGGGCCATCGAGCGGGGTGTAGCGATCGGGGGGCAGGGGCACCGCAGAGGCCCACATCCTCTGCCAGCGGCGCCGCCCCGTCTGCCAGACCCACAGCTCCCCGTCCTTGTCGAAGTACCGGAGACGAGAGCCTCCGCCCGAGGCGACCTTGGCGTAGCCCTTGGGGTACTTGGACTCGACGGGGGCCGCGGGGCAGGGCGGAACGCCCTCGGGCAGGGCGTCGATGGGGGCGAACTGCGCCTGGGCCCAGGCAGTGGGCCGGGCCTTCTCCCACCCCCCTTCGGCGGCGTCGTTCCCGACCCACTGAGTCTCCCCGTTGACGAAGTATCGGTGGAGGACGGTGGCCCTGGTGTCCCACGCTGCGTAGCCGGTGTAGTCGTTGGGGATGCTCATGCTTCGATGCTCCTGATCTTGCTGAGGGTGTCTTCGGGGAGGACGTCAGCGTCCTCGAGGGTTTGCCACAGGACCTTGTGGTACCAGCGCCCGCTGGTGTCCAAGGTCCCGGTCTTGTCGTAGCGGCGGCAGTCTTCGCTCACCGCGCGCAGGGTCTTGCGCACGGTCCGCAGCCGGGGGGCGCCGCCATCGAGAGCGAGGCCCCAGGCCTCGACCACCGCCTCGCTGTGGACGAGGAGGGCTTCGGGCGTGACGATGACGCCCGGCAGCGCGGCCCGCTGCTTCAACACCTTCGAGGCGATGCTGCCGAGGACCACGTACATCTCCGGCTTGAGGCCCTGGTTGCGGTTGAAGGCGAGGTGCCAGGGGGTCTCCACCCCGCGAACAAGGTACCGTCCGTCACTGCCCACGTCCACCGTCTCCGCAATGTGGAGGAGGTGCCGGGCGAGGGTCCGCTGCTCGAGCCACTCCTTCTGGACCCGGGCCTGCGTCACGTGCTGCTCGATGAACCCGGCGGCGGCGGGGTTCACGTCGATGTGGAAGATGCGTTCGGTGATGGCCTCAATGCCGTGCCGGCCTAGCGCCTCCTTGAAGGGGATGGCGTCAGGTCCGTTGCCGGTGACCATGACCCGGAGGAAAGCCTCGATGGTCACGGGCTCCCGGTACTTGGCCTCGATCTTGTGTTCGCCGTTGGCCGTGTAGCTGCGGAAGATGTTGCTCGGGGTGTTCGCCCCGTTGCTGAACTTCGGCTCGTGGATGCCCTCGTCGGCGAAGAGCAAGGGGCTGCCGAGCAGCTCGCCGTTGAAGTTGTTGTAGGTGATGCCGTTGTAGTCGTTGAGCCCTCCCGTGAAGAGGTGGCCCAGGCCCACACACAGCAGCGTCTTGCCGCAGCCCTTCGACCCTTCGAGGTAGAGGCAGGCCAAGGGCCCGGTGTCCGTGAGAGGGACACCGGAGATCCAGCGGGACAGGCGCTCGTAGTCCTCCCCGGCGAAGATGCGCAGCCACGCGTCGACCTCGGGGTTGTACTGTGGCTTCAGCTTGGCCCTGCGGTGGCAGGGGAGGAGGAGCTTGCGCCCTCCCTCGACGAAGCGGGCGGCCTTGATGCCTGACTTGTAGACCACGGTGTCGATGATGCGGCCCGCGCGGTCGAGGAAGACGGGACCGGAGACCATGCCCCCGCGCTCCCCCGCGGTGAGCCCGACGATGTCCACGGGCAGCGAGGCCTGGAACTGGCGGGCGATGGGCACGACCTGGTCGGCGCCGCAGGCGAGGTAGGTGTAGTGCCCGGGCCCGTCCCGGGCGTCGAGCACGTAGTACTGGATGCCGTTGCTGACGACCATCGGCC